>JAAIGE0100078864.1_pt1 | contig 83349 bp, 68 predicted proteins | sample 6487951 | NCBI WGS metagenome assembly JAAIGE01 (sample SAMN13974128, study PRJNA590717) | phyllosphere metagenome | biome: tomato field; feature: multiple bacterial spot infested tomato fields; material: tomato leaves; isolation source: leaves from tomato fields | host: Solanum lycopersicum ...
CGTTGAGCTGCCAGCCCGACAGACGGCTGGCGAGGCGCACGTTCTGGCCGCCCTTGCCGATCGCCTGGGCGAGCTTGTCCTCGGCGACCGCCAGGTCCATCGCGTGCTTGTCCTCGTCGACGACGATGGACTGCACTTCGGCCGGGGCCATCGCGTTGATGACGAACTGCGCCGGGTTGTCCGACCACAGCACGATGTCGACGCGCTCGCCGTTGAGCTCGTTGCTCACGGCCTGCACGCGCGAACCGCGCATGCCGATGCAGGCACCGATCGGATCGGTGCGCTGGTCGTGGGCGAGCACGGCGATCTTGGCGCGGTCACCCGGATCACGGGCACAGGCCTTGATTTCCACCAGGCCCTGGCCGACTTCCGGCACTTCCAGCTTGAACAGCTCGATCATGAATTCCGGGGCGGCGCGGCTGATGAACAGCTGCGGGCCACGCGGTTCCGAGCGCACTTCGGCCAGGTAGCCGCGCACGCGGTCACCGGCGCGCAGCACGTCGCGCGGAATGCCCTTGTCCTTCGGAATGAAGCCTTCGGCGTTGCCGCCCAGGTCGACATAGATGTTGCCGCGCTCGGCGCGCTTGACCACGCCGGTGATCAGCTCGCCGACACGGTCCTTCCATGCATCCACGACCTGCTGGCGCTCGGCTTCGCGCACGCGCTGCACGATCACCTGCTTGGCAGCCTGGGCGGCGATGCGGCCGAAATCCGGGTTTTCGATCTGCTCTTCGATGTAATCGCCGACGTCCACGCCTTCGGCTTCGTCGACGGCATCCATCAGGCGGATCTGGCGATCCGGCGATTCCATGACCACGTCATCGGCCACCACTTCCCAGCGGCGGAAGGTTTCGTAGCTGCCATCCTTGTGGTCGATGACCACGCGGGTCAGCACTTCCTCGTCGGGATAGCGCTTCTTCGCTGCCGAGGCCAGGGCGGCCTCGATGGCATCGAAGATCACTTCACGCGGCACGCCCTTCTCGTTGGCGACTGCGTCGACTACCAGCAACAGTTCCTTGCTCATTGGCTCACTCCGCGCGCGGCTTCTTTGCCGCCGGCTCGTTGGAAGAAGAATTCGTTTTCGGCTTCGGACGCTTCGGTGCCGGACCGGTCGGCTTGCTCGGGGCGAGCCCCAGCGCGACCCAGTCGGGCATGATCCGTGCCTTGTCGATGTTGTCCGCCGACACGACCACTTCGGCCTTGTCGACAATGAAGGTGATGGCGCCCGCGGCTTCGTCGATCGCCTCGATGCGGCCCTGCAGGCGACGACGGTTGTCCTGCGGCAGCTTCAGCGTGACCTTGGCCGATTCGCCGAGGTGGCGGCCGAACTGTTCCAGATTGAACAGCGGACGATCGACACCCGGCGAAGACACTTCCAGCGTGTAGTTGCCGCTGATCGGGTCTTCGACGTCCATCTGTGCCGACACTTCGCGGCTGACCCGCTCGCAGTCGTCGACATTGATGATGCGCTCCGGCTGCTCAGCCAGCGGCACGTCGATGTAAAGGCGCAGGGTCGCACCGCCGGGGGCCGGCAGATACTCAACGCCCAGCAGCTCCAGGCCCAGCGACACAACGGTCGGGGCGAGCAGATTCGCGATGTCGGTTGCCTTGTCGCTCACAGCCTGCCTTGATCTCTTGGTTGGGTGCCGGCCTTGGCCGGCGTGGAAACATGACGCCCCGGAAACGACAAAGGGCCCGCTGGGCCCCTTTTCCGGAAAGACTCCGGTGACTGGATTCCGGTTGCAACCTGCATTGCCTGCCGGTTGCGGCCCTCCTTCCGGGTGTGGACTCCCGCTGGGAGGCCGCCTTCAGGGGTACTGCTAGGCCGCTGATGATAGCGACTGCACCGCGCTGGTGCAAGGCTTGGACCACCCTTGAACCTGCCGCTGCGCTCGCCGGGCATGGCCCCCGCGGATCGAGCGGAAACACAAAAGAAAAACGCCTTCGAAGCAGGACTTCGAAGGCGCATTCTTTACTTGGTAGCGGGGGCAGGATTTGAACCTGCGACCTTCGGGTTATGAGCCCGACGAGCTGCCAGACTGCTCCACCCCGCATCAGAAGCGGAATTATGAGGCATAGCTTCAAAACATGCAAGCTTTCCCTCATTCATCAAACCGGTTGGCGCCGATATGAAGTTGGTAGCGGGGGCAGGATTTGAACCTGCGACCTTCGGGTTATGAGCCCGACGAGCTGCCAGACTGCTCCACCCCGCACCGGAAGTGTTTGAACTGCTGCCCCTCTCTGGCGAGGGAGGCGCCCTGCAACGATGTTCTGGCTGAACCGCTGCAGTGACAACTCAGGCTGCGCATATTACACGAATCACGCAGCTTTGTGTCAACTTTTATGCAATATGCGCAAATGCCTTCTGGCACCAGATCATGATCGGGTTCCAGGCCAGGCCCAGCGCCAGCAGCGCCAGTGCGTTCACGCCCAGCACCAGGCCCAGCACGCGGTCGTTGCTTCGCGGCATGGCCTCGCCCACCGGCTCATCGAAGTACATGACCTTGATGACGCGCAGGTAGTAGAAGCAGCCGACCACGGCACACAGCACGCCCAGGATGGCCAACCACAGCAGGCCACCGTTGATGGCTGCGCCCAGCACCGCCAGCTTGGTCCAGAAGCCCAGGAACGGCGGGATGCCAGCCAGCGACGCCATGATGCACAGCACCAGGCCGGCCATCCACGGGTTGCGGGCATTCAGGCCCTTGAAGTCTTCGATGTTCTCGGCTTCGAAGCCGGCACGCGACAGCGCGATGATCGCACCGAAGGCCGCGGTCGACATGATGGCGTAAGCCAGTGCGTAGAACAGCGCGGCGGCATAGCCCTGCGAACCGCCACCAGCAATGCCCATCAGCAGGAAGCCGATGTGCGAAACGGTGGAGAACGCCAGCATGCGCTTGAGGTTGCTCTGCGCGATGGCCATCAGGTTGCCGATCACCAGCGAGACCGCGGCCAGGCCGGCAATCAGCAGCTGCAGTTCGGCCGACAGCGGGCCCACGCCCATCTCCAGCAGGCGGTAGGCCATGCCGAAGGCAGCCAGCTTCGGTGCCGAGCTGATGAACAGCGCGATCGGTGCCGGAGCCCCCTGGTAGACGTCGGGCAGCCACATGTGGAACGGCGCGGCACCCAGCTTGAAGGCAACGCCGGCGATCATGAACACCGCACCGGTGATCAGCAGCACGCGCTCTTCCGAGTGCGGGATGGCCTCACGGATCACGTCCAGGTGCAGGCTGCCGGTGGCGCCATAGATCAGCGACATGCCGTACAGCAGCAGACCCGAGGCCAGCGAGCCCAGCACGATGTACTTCATCGCCGCTTCCGACGCCAGGCCGTTCTCACGGTTGCTGGCAACCAGCGCGTAGGAGCAAAGCGCCAGCAGTTCCAGGCCCAGGTAGACCATCAGCAGGCTGCCGGCCGAGACCAGGATCATCATGCCGGCGGTGCCGAACAGGATCAGCACGGGGATCTCGCCCTGGAACAGGTTGCGGTCACGCAGGTAGCGCCAGCCATAGACCAGGGTCAGGCCGCTGAGCAGAACGATCCCGGTCTTCATCACGTCTGCGGCGGTATCGCGCACGAACATGCCATGGAAGACCTCCCCCTGCCCGCCCACGCCGGTGGCCAGCATGAACAGCACCACGGCCAGCGCAGCGAGCGAGAACAGGTGGGTGACGAGCTTGTTCCGGTTGCTGACGAACAGGTCGAGGATCATCAGGGCGAAGGCGCTGCCGATCAGCACCAGCTCGGGGGCGAGCGGTGGCAGGTCAGCGGCGGTCAATGGCAGCAGCGGCGAGGTGGTCATCATCAAATCCTGGAATTACAGCAGCTTGCTGGATGCGATCTGCATCGCCAGCTTCGCGATCGAGGGCTCCATCAGGTCGGTCAGCGGCTTGGGGTAGATGCCCAGGGCCAGCACGCCGATGGCGAACACGCCCAGCACCAGCCATTCGCGACCGTTGATGTCCTTCAGTTCGGCAACATGGCTGTTGGCCACTTCACCGAAGAAGATGCGCTTGTACAGCCACAGGGTGTAGGCGGCGCCGATGATCAGGGTGGTGGCCGCGCCCAGCGCGATCCAGGGATTACGCTGGAAGGCCGCGAGGATGACCATGAACTCGCCGACGAAACCGCTGGTGCCCGGCAGGCCTGCGTTGGCCATGAAGAACAGCATGGCGAAGGTGGCAAACCAGGGCATCACGTTGACCACGCCGCCGTAATCGGCGATGCGGCGGCTGTGCATGCGGTCGTACAGCACGCCGACGCTGGAGAACATCGCGCCGGACACGAAGCCGTGCGAGATCATCTGCACCATCGCGCCCTGCAGGCCCAGACGGGCCGCATCGGCGTTGCCGGCTTCGCGCACCAGCCACAGGGCGATGAAGGTACCCAGGGTGACAAAGCCCATGTGTGCGATCGACGAATAGGCGATCAGCTTCTTCATGTCGTCCTGCACCAGCGCGACCAGGCCGACGTAGATCACCGCGATCAGCGACAGCGCGATCACCAGCCAGGCCCATTCCTGCGACGCGTCCGGGACGATCGGCAGGTTGAAGCGCAGGAAGCCGTAGCCACCGATCTTCAGGGCGATGGCAGCCAGGATCACTGAACCGGCGGTCGGCGCTTCCACGTGGGCGTCAGGCAGCCAGGTGTGGACCGGGAACATCGGCACCTTGACCGCGAAGGCGATCAGGAAGGCGAAGAAGATCCAGGTCTGTTCCTTGGCCGACAGCGGCAGCGCGTACAGGTCAGCCAGCTGGAAGCTGCCGCCCTTCATGTACAGGTAGATCAGCGCCACCAGCATCAGCACCGAGCCGAGGAAGGTGTACAGGAAGAACTTCAGCGCGGCGTAGATGCGGCGCGGGCCGCCCCAGACACCGATGATCAGGAACATCGGGATCAGCATCGCTTCGAAGAACACGTAGAACAGCATCGCGTCCGTTGCGGCGAAGATACCGACGGTGACACCTTCCAGGATCAGGAAGGCCGCCACGTACTGGTTGACGCGCTTGTCGATCGCGCTCCAGGCACCGATCAGGGCAAGCACGCTGACCAGCGTGGTCAGCAGGATCAGCGCCACGGCAATGCCGTCCACGCCCAGGTTGTAGCCGATCTTGTACGCCGGGATCCAGGCATGGGTCTCGACGAACTGCATGCCGTCGACACCCGCGTTGTAGCCGCTCAGCAGCGAGAGGCTCGCCACGAAGGTCAGCACGGCGACGCCCAGGGACGCCCAGCGGGCGGTCTGCGCATCACGGATCGCAAGGATCAGGGCGCCACCGATGATCGGCAGCCAGATGAGGACACTGAGTAGAGGCCAGTTCGACACGTCTTCTTATTCCGTACAGGTCATCAACGCAGGTAATGCATCAGCACGCCCAGAAGGGCAATCAGGCCGATGATCATTGCGAAGGCGTAGTGATAGAGGAAACCGGATTGGGTACGACGCAGCACGCCGGCTGCAACGTCCACAACACGTGCCGAAAGATTGACCACGCCGTCGACGATGTTGCTGTCGATCCAGCGCGAGACCTTGCCCAGCTTGACACCGCCACCGGCAAAGCCATCGATCCACAGCTTGTCGAAGCCGTACTTGTTTTCCAGCACCGACACCAGCGGAGCAAAGGTCTTGCGCGCCTTGCCCGACAGGTCCGGCTTCCACAGGTAGAACAGCGCGGCCAGCAGGAAGCCTGCCAGGGTCAGCCAGAACGGCGGCAGCATCATGCCGTGCAGGGCGAACGCGACCGGGCCATGGAACTCCTCGCCGAGGAAGGCAACGGTGTTCTTGGCCGGATCGTAGAAGTCCACGACACCGGTGAAGAACGTCTGTGCCTGGCCCTTGATTGCCGCGTGAGCGTGATTACCCGCCCAGTCGGTACCGTGCAGCATTGGACCGATGCTGAAGAAACCGATGGCGATCGACGGGATGGCCAGCAGGATCAGCGGCAGGGTCACCACCCACGGGGTTTCGTGCGGCTCATGCGGACCGTGGCCATGGCCGTGGTCGTCATGGTGCGCGTCGCCATGATGCGCATCAGCAGCGTGGTGATCGTCATGGCCATGGCCATGATCGTCATTGTGCGCGTCGCGGAAGCGTTCCTTGCCATGGAAGGTCATGAACAGCAGGCGGAAGCTGTAGAAGCTGGTCACCAGCACGCCACCCAGCACAGCCCAGTAGCCATAGGTGGCCACCCAGCTGTTCTGCATGTGGGCGTGGATCTCGGCCGCTTCGATGATGGTGTCCTTCGAGTAGAAACCAGAGAAGAACGGCGTGCCGACCAGGGCCAGGGTACCGATCCACATGGTGACGAAGGTGATCGGCATGTACTTACGCAGGCCGCCCATCTTGCGCATGTCCTGCTCATGGTGCATCGCGATGATGACCGAACCGGCACCCAGGAACAGCAGCGCCTTGAAGAAGGCGTGGGTCATCAGGTGGAACACGGCCGCCGAATAGGCCGACACACCCAGTGCGACGGTCATGTAGCCCAGCTGCGACAGCGTGGAGTACGCGACGACGCGCTTGATGTCGTTCTGCACGATGCCGATCAGGCCGGTGAAGAAGGCCGTGGTGGCACCGATGAACAGGATGAAGTTCAACGCGGTCTGCGACAGCTCGAACAGCGGCGACATGCGGGTGACCATGAAGATACCGGCGGTCACCATCGTCGCGGCGTGGATCAGTGCCGAAATCGGGGTCGGGCCTTCCATCGAGTCCGGCAGCCACACGTGCAGCGGGACCTGGGCCGACTTGCCCATGGCACCGATGAACAGGCAGATGCAGATGACGGTGGCGATCGACCAGATCACCGGCTCGTTCAACAGCTGCATGCCGAACATGGTGCCGTCCCAGATCTGCAGCTGGGCGCGCGGGTCGGCCAGCATGCCGGCCTGCGAGAACACCTGCGAGTAATCCAGGGTGCCGAACACCCACAGCACGCCGGCAATGCCGAGCAGGAAGCCGAAGTCACCGACGCGGTTGACCAGGAACGCCTTCATGTTGGCGAAGATCGCGGTCGGGCGCTTGAACCAGAAGCCGATCAGCAGGTACGACACCAGGCCCACCGCTTCCCAGCCGAAGAACAGCTGCAGGAAGTTGTTGCTCATCACCAGGGTGAGCATCGAGAAGGTGAACAGCGAGATGTAGCTGAAGAACCGCTGGTAGCCCGGATCGTCCTGCATGTAGCCGATCGTGTAGATGTGGACCAGCAGCGACACGAAGGTCACCACCACCATCATCATCGCGGTCAGCTTGTCGACCATGAAGCCGACATGGGCCGAGTACTGGCCGACTTCGAAGAACGTGTAGATGTTCTGGTTGAACGGTTGCGCACCGCCCCACAGCAGCTGGTAGAGCGTGTACATCGACAGGCCGCAGGCCACCGCGACGCCGAGGATGGTGATGGTCTGCGCACCGAAGCGCTTGACCTGGCGACCGAACAGGCCGGCGATGATGCTGCCGAACAGCGGTGCAAGCACCACTGCGATCAACAGACTCTTGGAGAGAGTGATTTCCATCTGTGGATCAGCCCTTCAACGAATCGACTTCGCCGACATTGATCGTGCGTCGGGTACGGAACAGGGTCACCAGGATCGCCAGGCCGATGGCGGCTTCCGCGGCGGCGACGGTCAGGATGAAGAACACGAACAGCTGGCCGGACGGATCGCCCAGCTGACGCGAGAAGGCGACGAAATTGACGTTCACCGACAACAGCATCAGCTCGATCGACATCAACAGGACGATGACGTTCTTCCGGTTGAGGAAGATGCCGGCCAGGCTGATGGCGAACAGCACCGCGCCAAGCGCAAGCATGTGGCCAAGGGTAATCACGGCTGGGTCTCCTCGCCGGTGGCCGGCTTGCTGTTGCTGTGCACGACCGGCGCTTCGGCGTCCATCTTGACCATGCGCAGGCGCTGGCCGGCCTTGACCATGGTCTGCTCGCCCGGGTTCTGGCTCTTCACGCCGGTACGGCGACGCAGGGTCAGCATCACGGCGGCCACCACGGCCACGGTCAGGATGACCGCAGCGAACTCGAACGGCAGCAGGTACTCGGTGAACAGCGTACGGGCCAGCCAGGTGACGTTGGAGCTGTCGGCGGCGAGCGCGGCGGCGTTGTCGGCCGGGAACGGGGTGACCGCCCTGCCCTTCACGCCGATCAGGATCAGCATCTGCACCAGCATCGCCACGGCGACGATGAGGCCGACCGGCAGGTAGCGCACCCAACCCTCACGCAGCTTGGTGGGATCGATGTCGAGCATCATCACCACGAACAGGAACAGCACCATCACAGCGCCGACATACACCAGCACCAGTGCCACGCCGAGGAACTCGGCGCCGACCAGCAGCCACACGCAGGCGATGGAGAAGAAGGTCAGCACCAGGCAGAGCACGGCGTGAACCGGGTTGCGCACGCTGATCACCGCACCGGCCGAAACCGTTGCCGCGATGGCGAACACCCAGAAAGCGATATTTACCCAATCCATCTCTCGACCTCAGCGGTAAGCGGCATCGGCGGCGCGACGCTCGGCGATCTCGGACTCGAGACGGTCGCCCAGGGCCAGCAGCTGCGGCTTGGTAACGATGTTTTCGCCACGATTCTCGAAGTGATACTCGAGGATGTGGGTTTCGACGATCGAGTCCACCGGGCAGCTTTCTTCGCAGAAGCCGCAGAAGATGCACTTGAACAGATCGATGTCATAGCGCGTGGTACGGCGGGTGCCGTCTTCGCGCTTGGCCGAGTCGATGGTGATGGCCAATGCAGGGCACACCGCTTCGCACAGCTTGCAGGCGATGCAGCGCTCTTCACCGTTGGGGTAACGGCGCAGGGCGTGCAGGCCACGGAAGCGCGGCGACTGCGGGAATTTCTCCATCGGGTACATCATCGTGTACTTGGGCTTGAAGCTGTACTTCAGCGTCAGCCAAAGGCCGCCCAGCAGTTCGAGCAGCAGAAGGCTCTTGAAGTAATGGGTAATCCTGTTCATCACTTAGACGCCCTTTTGAATCACGCCGAAGAACACCATGACGGCGGTAACCGCGATCCACAGAATGGCCAGCGGGATGAAGACCTTCCAGCCCAGGCGCATGATCTGGTCATAGCGGAAGCGCGGGAAGCTGGCACGGAACCAGATGTAGGCACTGGCGAAGAAGAACACCTTGACGAACAGCCACGGTGCACCGCCCTTCCAGATCCAGTCGACCAGCGGCGAGATATCGCCCGGGTTGACCCAGCCCTGGATCGGGCTCAGCCAGCCGCCAAGGAAGAAGATCGAGATCAGGAAGCTGATCAGGATCATGTTGGCGTACTCGGCCAGGAAGAACAGCGCGAACGCACCGCCCGAGTACTCGACCATGTGGCCAGCCACGATTTCCGACTCGCCTTCCACCACGTCGAACGGCGCGCGGTTGGTTTCGGCAACGCCCGACACCCAGTAGATGACGAACAGCGGGAACAGCGGCAGCAGGAACCAGTCGAAGAAACCGGAATTGCCGGCCTGCGCCATCACGATGTTGCTCAGGTTCAGGCTGCCCGACGCGATCATCACGCCGACCAGGGCGAAGCCCATGGCGATTTCGTAGCTGATCATCTGCGCCGAGGCACGCATCGCACCCAGGAACGCATACTTCGAGTTGGATGCCCAACCGGCCAGGATGATGCCGTAGATGCCCAGCGAGGTCATCGCCAGCAGGTACAGCAGGCCGGCGTTGGCGTTGGACAGCACGATCTGCGAATCGAAGGGGACCACCGACCAGGCCGCGAAGGCCGGAGCCAGGGTGATCAGCGGTGCCAGCAGGTAGATCGCCTTGTTGGCGCTGCTCGGCTGGACCACTTCCTTGAACAGCAGCTTGAAGACGTCGGCGAAGGCCTGGAAGATGCCCATGCCCACGTACATCGGGCCGTGGCGGACGTGCATCCAGCCGATCAGCTTGCGTTCCCAGACCACGTAGAAGGCCACCGAGATGATCACCGGAACGGTGATCACCAGGATCTTCAGGATGATCCAGATCAGCGCGCCGATGTCACCGAGGCCAAGCAGCCACTGGTGCAGCGGGTCGACCGCGTTCAACAGCAATTCGTTCATGCAGCCACCACCGTTACGCGAGCGGCACCCAGCGGCGCGGTCGCGCCGTGGCCCGATTCAATCCAGACCGAACCCGCAGCGACGCGGGCGTCGATCACCACCGGCAGGGTGGCCTTGCCGGCATCGGTGCCGACCTTGGCCATCTGCCCTTCCTGCAGCTGCAGGCGAGCGGCATCTTCAGCGTTCAGCACGATGCGCGGCGCGTTGTTGAGCGGATGCGACTGCAGCGCCGGGGCACGACGGACCACCGCATCGGTGCGGTAGATCGCGGCGGTCGAAGCCACTTCCAGGCCTTCGCCGGCAACCACCGGCTGCGCCGAAGCGGCAACGGTGACCGACACCGGGGCCAGGCTGGCACGCAGGCCGGCCAGGTCGGTGAAGTCAAAACCGGCCAGCGCCATGTCGCCGCCCAGTGCGCGCAGCACGCGCCAGCCCTCACGGGCCTCGCCCGGCAGCTTGCCGCCGGCACGGGCCGACTGTTCGCGACCATCGAGGTTGGTCAGGGTGGCGTCGATTTCCGGCAGCGCACCGATCGGCAGGATGACGTCGGCAACGTCGCGGGTGGAGACGCAGGCGAACTGGCTGAAGGCCACCACCTTGGCACCGACCAGCGCCTTGCGCGCGGCGGGAGCGTCAGCGAAGTCCAGACCCGGCTCCAGGCCGTACACCACGTAGGCCTGGCGCGGTTGCGCCAGCATCTCGGCGACGTCCTTGCCGGCCGGCAGCACGCCGGCGCGGGTCAGGCCAACGGCGTTGGCACCCTGCGGAATGCGGCACAGCTTGGCACCGGTGGCGGCGGCGAACTCACGCGCAGCGGCGCGGATCGCGGCAGCCTGCGGATGGTTTTCAGCGATGCCACCGACGATCAGCACGGTGTTGTTGCCGCCCTGCACCGCCGAACGCAGCTCGGCGTTGGCCAGCGCGTCGACGAACTTCGACGGCGCGACGATCTGCTTGCCGGCGATGCTGAAGGCGAAGTCGAAGTCCACCGGGTTGACGACGTGGATCTTCGCCCCATTGGTGGTCTGCGCCTTGCGCAGGCGAGCGTGCAGCAGCGGCAGTTCGTGGCGGATGTTGCTGCCCAGAACGACGATGCGGTCGGCGCCTTCGATCTCGGCGAGCGGCAGGCCGAACACTTCAGCGGTTGCAGCGTCGGAGAAATCGCGGTTGTTGATGCGGTGGTCGATGTTGCTCGAGCCCAGGCCCTTGGCCAGGCGGGCCAGCAGCGCGCCTTCCTCGTTCGAGGTCGACGGGTGCACCAGCACGCCCAGATTGTCGCCCTGGTTGGCCTTGAGGATCTCGGCAGCGGCGGCCAGGCCTTCGGCCCAGCTCACTTCCTTCCACTCGCCATTGACCTTGCGCAGCGGCTTGACCGCACGATCTTCGCTGTACAGGCCCTGGTGCGAGTAGCGGTCACGGTCGGACAGCCAGCACTCGTTCACGGCTTCGTTGTCGCGCGGCACGGTGCGCAGCACTTCGCCGCGACGCACGTGCAGGAACAGGTTCGAACCCATCGCGTCGTGGTAGCCCAGCGATTCGCGCGCGGTCAGTTCCCACGGACGGGCGCGGAACTGGAACACCTTGTTGGTCAGCGCGCCGACCGGGCAGACGTCGACGACGTTGCCCGACAGCTCGGTGGTCAACGGCTTGCCGTCGAAGGTACCGATCTGCAGGTTCTCACCGCGGTACATGCCACCCAGTTCATAGGTACCGGCAACGTCGGCGGTGAAGCGGACGCAGCGGGTGCACTGGATGCAGCGGGTCATCTCGGTGGCGACCAGCGGGCCCATGTCCTCGTCCGGCACCACACGCTTGCGCTCGTTGAAGCGGCTGACCGAACGGCCATAGCCCAGCGACACGTCCTGCAGCTCGCACTCGCCGCCCTGATCGCAGATCGGGCAATCCAGCGGATGGTTGATGAGCAGGAACTCCATCACCGAGCGCTGGAACTTCAGTGCCTTCTCGCTGCGGGTGGCGACCTTCATGCCATCCATCACCGGGGTGGCACAGGCCGGCGCCGGCTTCGGCGACTTTTCAACGTCCACCAGGCACATGCGGCAGTTGGCGGCGATCGGCAGCTTCTCGTGATAGCAGAAGCGCGGAATCGAAATGCCGGCCTTGTCGGCGGCCTGGATGATCATCGAACCCTTGGGTACGACCAGCGACTTGCCATCGATCTCGATGGTCACGTGATCCGGTGGCACGCTCGGGTTTACGGGTTGCGCGCTCATGCGGCGGCTGCCTCCACCTTCTTGCCGTCAACCATCGAATGACCGTTGACGATGTAGTACTCGAATTCGTCCCAGAACTGGCGCAGGAAGCCCTGGATGGGCCATGCAGCCGCTTCACCGAACGCACAGATGGTGTGGCCTTCGATCTGGCCGGCCACCGCCTTCAGCTGGTGCAGGTCTTCCATCGTGGCCTTGCCGGCCACGATGCGCTCCAGCACGCGGTGCATCCAGCCGGTACCTTCACGGCACGGGGTGCACTGGCCACAGGATTCCTTGTGGAAGAACTGGCTGATGCGGCAGGCGAACTTGACGCAGCAGACGCTGTCGTCGAGCACCACGATCGCACCCGAACCCAGGCCGGAGCCCAGCGCACGGATGGTGTCGTAGTCCATCGGCAGGTCCTTCAGCTCGGCCGCGGTCAGCACCGGCATCGACACGCCGCCCGGGATCGCGCCCTTCAGGGTGCGGCCCGGACGCAGGCCACCGGCCATCTGCAGCAGATCGTGGAAGGTGGTGCCCAGCGGCACTTCGAAGTTGCCGCCGTTCTGCACGCAGCCGGACACCGAGAAGCACTTCGGGCCGCCGTTGGCGGTCAGGCTCAGGCCCTTGAACCACTCCGGACCGTTGCGGATGATCGCCGGCACCGAACCGTAGGTTTCGGTGTTGTTGATCGTCGACGGCTTGCCGTACAGGCCAAAGTTGGCCGGGAACGGCGGCTTGTAGCGCGGCTGGCCCTTCTTGCCTTCCAGCGATTCCATCAGTGCGGTTTCTTCGCCGCAGATGTACGCGCCGGCACCCAGCGCACCGTAGATGTCGATGTCCACGCCCGAGCCCATCACGTTCTTGCCCAGCCAGCCATTTGCATAGGCGTCGGCCAGGGCCTGCTCGAAGTGCTCGAACGGCTCGTGGTGGAACTCACCGCGCAGGTAGTTGTAACCCACGGTCGAACCGGTGGCGTAGCAGGCGATCGCCATGCCTTCCACCACCGAATGCGGGTTGTAGCGCAGGATGTCGCGGTCCTTGCAGGTGCCCGGCTCGGATTCGTCCGAGTTGCAGAGGATGTACTTCTGCATGTTGCCCTTGGGCATGAAGGACCACTTCAGGCCGGTCGGGAAGCCCGCGCCGCCACGGCCGCGCAGGCCCGAGGCCTTGACCATCTCGATGACCTGCTCCGGCGGGATCTTCTCTTCGAGGATCTTGCGCAGGGCGGCATAGCCACCAGTCTTCAGGTAGCTTTCGTACGACCACGGGGTGTCGTAATGCAGGGTGGTGTAGACCACCTGGTGCGGCAGCGGCGCAGGACCGACCGGCCCCTTGGATTCGTGGTGATGTGCCATGCCCTTACTCCAGCCCGTCCAGCAGCTCGTCGACCTTTTCCAGGGTCAGACGCTCATGGTAATGACCGTTGATGACCATCATCGGTGCGCCACCGCAGCCTGCCAGGCACTCTTCCTCGCGCTTGAGGTAGACGCGGCCGTCCGCGGTCGATTCACCGTGCTTGATGCCCAGCTTCTTCTCGCAATGGCGGACGATGTCCTCGGCGCCATTGAGCCAGCAGCTGATGTTGGTGCAGATGGCCACGTTGTTGCGGCCCACCTTCTCGGTCTCGAACATCGAGTAGAAGCTGGCGACCTCGTAGGCCCACACCGGCGGCAGATCAAGGTACTTGGCCACGCCGGCGATCAGCTCGTCGGTCAACCAGCCCTGGTTCTGCTCCTGGGCCGCATGCAGGCCCTGCAGCACTGCAGAGCGCTTGCGGTCCGGCGGGAACTTGGACAGCCAGTGATCGATGTGAGCGCGGGTCTTGTCGCTCAGCACCACCATCGGGTCGACGTCGCGCGCCGCCTCGAAATTACCTGTCGCCTTCATCGGCCGACCTCAGCGAAATGCATAACGTGAAATTGCAGAAACTGCGGCGCCGGCTTGCGCCGGCTGCCTGCAGCGGGCGTTGGCGTGGCGGACGGCATTACCGGTCAACCTCGCCGAACACCAGATCGTAGGTGCCGATCATCGCCACCACGTCGGCCAGCATGTGGCCGCGCACGATCGAGTCGATCGAGGACAGGTGGGCGAAGCCCGGCGCGCGAAGGTGCACGCGGAACGGCTTGTTGGCGCCATCGGAGACCAGGTAGCAGCCGAACTCGCCCTTGGGGGCTTCAACGGCGGCGTAGGTTTCACCGGCAGGCACGCAATAGCCTTCGCTGAACAGCTTGAAGTGGTGGATCAGCGCTTCCATGTCGTCCTTCATGTCCTCGCGCTTGGGCGGAGCGACCTTGAAGTTCTTCACCATCACCGGGCCCGGGTTGGCCTTCAGCCACGCCACGCACTGCTTGATGATGCGGTTGGACTCGCGCATTTCGGCGATGCGGACCAGGTAACGGTCGTAGCAGTCGCCTTCCTTGCCCAGCGGGATGTCGAAATCGACGGCATCGTACTTGGCGTACGGGCGCTTCTTACGCAGGTCCCAGGCAACGCCCGAGCCGCGCAGCATCACACCGGTCATGCCCCACTGGTGGGCCAGTTCGGGCGTCACCACGCCAATGCCGACGGTACGCTGCTTCCAGATACGGTTGTCGGTCAGCAGGGTCTCGTATTCGTCGACACGGCCCGGGAATTCGTTGGTGAAGTTCTCCAGGAAGTCCAGCAGCGAACCTTCGCGCGCGGCGTTGAGGTTCTTCAGGGCCTTGCCCTTGTGCCAGCGCGATTCCTTGTACTTCGGCATGTGGTCCGGCAGGTCGCGGTAGACACCGCCCGGACGGTAGTACGCCGCGTGCATGCGCGCGCCGGAGACCGCTTCATAGCAGTCCATCAGCTCTTCACGCTCGCGGAAGGCGTACAGCATCACCGCCATTGCGCCCAGATCGAGGGCGTTGGAACCCAGCCACATCAGGTGGTTGAGGATGCGGGTGATTTCATCGAACAGGGTACGGATGTACTGCGCACGCTCCGGCGCCTCGATCCCCATCAGGGTCTCGATCGAGCGCACGTAGGCGTGCTCGTTGCACATCATCGACACGTAATCCAGGCGATCCATGTAGCCGATCGACTGGTTGAACGGCTTGGACTCGGCCAGCTTTTCGGTACCACGGTGCAGCAGACCCACGTGCGGGTCGGCGCGCATGATGGTTTCGCCGTCCATTTCCAGGATCAGGCGCAGCACACCGTGGGCGGCCGGATGCTGCGGGCCGAAGTTCATGGTGTAGTTGCGGATTTCCTGCCGGCTCTCGGCCGGGTTGCTGGCGAATGCTTCGCCGGCCTGGTGTACGTGGCTCACTTCACTGCCTCCTGCGCGCGCTCACCTTCTGCGGTCTGCAGGCGGGCGTCGTCGCGGATCACGCGCGGCACGCCGACACGCGGCTCCACCGAGGTGACCGGTTCGTAGATCACGCGCTTCTTTTCTTCGTCGTAGCGGACTTCGACATTGCCGATCAGCGGGAAGTCCTTGCGGAACGGATGACCGACGAAACCGTAATCGGTCAGGATCCGGCGCAGGTCCGGGTGGCCTTCGAAGATCACGCCGTACAGGTCGAACGCTTCGCGCTCGAACCAGTTCAGGCCCGGCCAGATGCCGGTCAGCGAGGACACCACCGGCAGCGCTTCGTCAGGGGCGAAGCAGCGCAGGTGCATCATCAGGTTGTGCTGGTACGAACGCAGCTGGGCGACCACGGCGAAACGCTGGGTCGGCATGTGCTGCGGGCGGGCGCCGTCGGCACCGTTTTCCTCGGTGGGGAACTCGCCCCACGCGAAACGGCCCTGGGCCTTGCCTTCGACACCACGGCTGAAGCCCTGCGAGGACACATCGGCGGTGTCCCACTCGTCGGAGCCATAACCGAGATAGTCGACGCCGCAGAGATCGACGGCCTGCTCGAAACCAAACTCGTCACGCAGCGCCAGGGCGGTGGCGTGCCACTCGGCGGCAGGCACTTCCAGCGTCACTTCGCCGCGGGGTTCGACCACGATGACCTTCGCACCTGCGAAACGTGCGGAGAGTCGGTCGATGAAGGATGCTTGCTCTGCCATGGGGGCTTGGCGCGCTCTTGTCAGGTGAAGGGGTCAGCGGGCGATGGTCTGTGTACGCCAGATCTTCTTCTGCAGCTGCAGGATCCCGTACACCAGCGCCTCGGCGGTCGGCGGGCAGCCCGGGACATAGACGTCCACCGGCACCACGCGATCACAGCCGCGCACCACAGAATAGGAATAGTGGTAGTAACCACCGCCGTTGGCGCAGCTGCCCATCGAGATGACCCACTTCGGGTCCGGCATCTGGTCATAGACCTTGCGCAGCGCCGGGGCCATCTTGTTGACCAGGGTACCGGCCACGATCATCACGTCGGACTGACGCGGCGACGGACGGAACACCACGCCGTAGCGGTCAAGGTCCAGGCGCGCGGCACCGGCATGCATCATCTCGACCGCACAGCAGGCCAGGCCGAAGGTCATCGGCCACATCGAGCCGGTACGCGCCCAGTTCAGCAGTGCGTCGACGCTGGTGGTGACGAAGCCCTTTTCCAGCAGCGGGTTGTCGCCTTCCGGCCGCAGGATGTCATCAACCCGGCCTTCCGGCGTCGGATTGTTCATGAGGCCATCGAGAGTCTGAATCACTCCCATTCCAGCGCTCCCTTCTTCCAGACGTAAATGAAACCGAGGAACAGCATGCCGACGAACAGGCCCATGGTGATGAGCGAACGCGCGCCCAGCTCCATGAAGACCTGGGTCCACGGCACGATGAAGATGATTTCCAGGTCGAAGACGATGAACTGGATCGCGATCAGGTAGTAGCGCACGTCGAACTTCATGCGCGCGTCTTCGAAGGCTTCGAAGCCGCACTCGTACGGCGACAGCTTTTCCAGATCGGGGCGGCGGGGACCGAGGAATCGGCCAACCAGCATCAGCGTAATGCCGATACCGGTGGCAACGATCAGAAACAGCAGAGACGGCAAATATTCGGCCAGCACAGCGATTCTCTCTTGCCTCTGCCGCTGCGCCTGCAGGCGCTTTGGCATGGGGGAGTGGACGGGAATCTGCCTGGCGCCTTGCGCGCCAGACGAACCCGCTTTACTTACAAATGGTGCCCAAGAGGGGACTCGAACCCCTACGACCTAAGTCGCTACCACCTCAAGGTAGTGCGTCTACCAATTCCGCCACCTGGGCAAACGATCACATCAGACTATCTTCCCGATGCGCCGCGTATTGTAACCGGCTTCAGTGTTTCTGGGAGCCTTCCGAAGGCTTTTCTTCACCAGAAACCGAAGATTCCGCCTGAGCCGGCACAGTTGCGGCCGGAACCGGGGCGGCCGGGACCGCATCGGCCTTCGGAACGGCCGGCAATTCGCCCGCCGGGGCCGCCGGAGCGGTCACCGCCGGGGCGGACATCAGACCCAGATCCTGCTCGGCCGCCGGACGGGTGCCGTGACCGGCATACCAGGCCATGAAGAGGCTGATGCCGAAGAACACGACTGCCAGCCACTTGGTGGACTTGGACAGGAAATTCGAAGCGCCGCGCGCACCGAACACCGTACCCGAGGCGCCGGCGCCAAAGCCCGAACCCGCCGCCGCACCCGAACCACGCTGCATCAGGATCAGCGCGATCATGGCCACAGCGACCAGCACGTAGACGACATTGAGGATCAACATCAGCATTGAAAACCGCCCTCGGACAATACTTCTAGGATTAGTTCGCGGCCGCCGCCCGTGCGATGGCCAGGAAGTCTGCGGCCACCAAGGAGGCGCCACCGACCAGCCCACCATCGACATCCGGCTGCGCGAACAGTTCCCCGGCATTGTCGGGCTTCACGCTACCGCCGTAAACAATGGGCAGTGAATCAGCGATTCTAGCATCGATACGCGCGACTTCGCCACGGATGAACGCGTGCACCTGCTGCGCCTGCTCCTTGCTGGCGGTACGGCCGGTACCGATGGCCCAGACCGGCTCGTAGGCAACCACGGCCTTGGCGAAGCCTGCCGCACCGACCCGTTCCAGCACCGGCGCCAGCTGGCTGGCGATGACCGCCTCGGTCTGCCCCGCTTCGCGCTGCTCCAGGGTCTCGCCCACGCACAGCACCGGCACCAGGCCGGCATGCTGGGCGGCGGCGAACTTGCGGGCAACCAGCTCGCTGCTTTCATGGTGGTACTGGCGGCGCTCGGAGTGGCCGACCAGGCCATAGCGGGCACCGACCTCGACCAGCATCGCCGCGCAGACCTCGCCGGTATAGGCCCCCTTCTCGTTGCTGCTCACGTCCTGCGCGCCAAAGGCAAGACCGGTTTCGCCGAAGTCCTCGACCAGCTCCCCCAGGTACGGCAACGGCGGCAGGATCACCACGTCCACCCCCTCCAGCGGCAGCCCGGCGGCCACCTGCCCCAGCAGTTCATTGGCGAATTGACGGCTGCCATGCAGCTTCCAGTTTCCGGCGACGATCTTGCGGCGCATGAGCGGGTGGCTCCTGTGTGAAGTCAGCCGGTCATGATACCCGTTACGGCAAAAATCCGTTTCCTTGTAAGCGGTTACATGGATTTTCAGCCAACGGCGCAGCCCCTCGTGGCGGGGTGGGGTTGGTCGCGGAGAGCCCCGGCTGGATTTGTGGGGTTGGCCGGGCGGGTGGGACTGGCGAGGGACGCCGTGAACCCATCCCTGGGGGCTTGGCCGCGGCATCCATGCCGCGGACACCCTCGCCAGCCCCACCCGCCCGGCCCATGACACATTGCGGCGGTCCGCCCGCCACGGAAAGAAAAAAGAAGATCAAAAGCAAAAGCGAAAGCAGAGCTTCGGCCCCCTCCCCTGCTTTAGCTGCCGGGGTCAGATCCCTTTTCCTGCGGAAAAGGGATCTGACCCCTACCCCACACGCATGGCGTGGATCTACCGTGTCGACCAAGGTCGACACCTACCGGAAATCGCGAGTTACCCGCCGTCACCGGGAAACTGTCGAAGGCGGGGAGGTGTCGGATGGCGGGGTGTCCGCGGCATGGATGCCGCGGCCAAGCCCCCATGGACGGGTTCACGGCGTCCCCGCCATCCGACACCTCCCCGCCTCCCCGCGGAACATCCCAGAGCCGCTTTGGCTTTGGCTTTGGCTTCGGCCTCTGCGGGTGCAGGGCGCAGCCCTGCAAAGAAAAAGGCCGCCTTTCGGCGGCCTTCACTTCTCATTACTTCAGCTTGATCTCGCGCAGGCGCTCCTCGAGGAAGCCGTGGGCGGTGATCGGCTCCGGGTACCGGCTCGGGTTCTCCGGGGTGATGCAGGACGGCAGCACATCGATCAGGAAGTCCGGGTTCGGGTGCAGGAAGAACGGCACCGAGTAGCGCGGCTGGCGCGCCAGCTCACCCGGGGGGTTGACCACGCGGTGGATGGTCGACGGATACACATGGTTGGTCAGGCGCTGCAGCATGTCGCCGATGTTGACCACGATGGTGTCGGCGTCCGAAGTGAACGGCACCCACTCGCCATCATGCGACTGCACTTCGAGGCCGGCGGCACTGGCGCCGACCAGCAGGGTGATGAAGTTGATGTCGCCATGGGCGCCCGCACGCACGTTCGGGATGTCGTCGGTGGTGATCGGCGGGTAATGGATCGGACGCAGGATCGAGTTGCCGAAATTGGTCTTGTCGGCGAAGAAATTCTCCGGCAGGCCGATGTGCAGGGCCAGCGCCGACAGCACGCGCGAACCCAGGTTGTCCAGCGCCTGGTACAGGCCGTAGCCACGCTCACGGAAGCCCTCGACCTCGGTCGGCCACAGGTTCGGGGCCATCACGTCGCGGTACTTGGAGTCGTCAGCGATCTCGCGGCCGATGTGCCAGAACTCCTTCAGATCGAAGTGCTTGGAACCCTTGGCGGTTTCAACACCGAACGGGGTGTAGCCGCGGGCGCCGCCGCTGCCGGCCACGTGGTACTTGCGCTTGACCTCATCCGGCAGGGCGAAGAAGGCCTTGAAGGCACCGTAGGCCGCGTCGATGTCGGCCTGCGGGATGCCGTGGTTGCGGATGCCCGCGAATCCCCATTGGCGGTAGGCCGCGCCCAGCTCGGCCACGAAGGCTTCGCGGTCGCTGTCGAAACGGGTGATGTCGAGGGTCGGGATCTGGCTCACAGCGGTTCCTGGCTTGTCGTTGGGTCTGAAACGGGCCTGCGCATTCAGGGCCCGCCTGAACATTGTGACAGATCGCCCGGCGAACGCGACTCGATACAAGGAAACAAACCGATACAATGCGCGACCCGAGCACATTTAACGATTCAATCACGTTGGTGCCGCGCGTTTCTTCCAGCCACCCGACCCCGCCCGCACCATGCCCTCCGACCCAGCCGACACCACGCCCGTAGCAGATACCGCCCGCCACTGGCGCCGGCTGGCCTGGTGGTCGCTGTTCGTGGCCGGCAACGCGATCCTGGCCGCAGCCATCACTGTTGGGAACGTGCCGCTGACCGACAACCCCGGTGGCGCAATCGGCCTGGTTTACCTGTCCGTCGCCCTGCCCGGCCATCTGCTGGCATTCGGCGCGCTGGCCGGCCTGTTGCCACTGCTGCTGGGACTCTGGCAGCGCAACGCACGCATCCTGAGTGTCAGTGCAGTGCTGCTGCAGGGCCTGTGGCTGTGCCTGCTGCTGGTCGACGCCAAGGTGTTCACCCTGTACCGCTTCCACCTCAATGCCATGGTGGTGAACATGGTCTTCGGTGGCGCACTGCAGGACCAGGTAGCGCTGTCCTGGAAAACCTGGCTGCAGGCGGGCCTGCTGGTGGCCGCCATCTTCACCGCCGAAGGCCTGCTGGCCTGGGCCTGCTGGAAGCTGCTGCCAGCCCTGCCCCGTCGGCGCACGGTACTGCAGGCCTGGGCGGTGGTCGCACTGCTGATGGCCGGCGGCCAGGTCGCCACCGCCTACTACGATGCCCGCGGCGACCGCGATGTGATCGCGCAGTGGAACTATCTGCCGTGGGCACAGCCGATCACCGCCAAGAGCTTCATGCGCAAGCTCGGTGTGGTCAGCGAACAGCAGGCCGGGCTGCCAGATCCGCGCCACGCCCAGTTGCAGTATCCGCTGCAGCCGCTGCGCTGCCAGAACCCGCACCGCCCCAACGTGCTGATGGTGGTGCTGGAGTCGCTGCGCCACGACGTCCTGACCCCCCAGCTGATGCCCAATGCCTCGGCGTTGGCACAGGGGTCGCGTGTATACGACCACCACTTCAGCACCGGCAACGCCACCCGCTATGGCCTGTTCGGCCTGCTCTACGGCCTGCCCGGTGGCTACTGGCAGAGCATGCTGGACGAACAGCGTGGCTCGCAGCTGTTCCAGGTACTGCGCCAACAGGGCTACGACCTGCACCTGTATGGCAGTGCGCCGCTGTACAGCCCCGAATTCGACCGCACCGTGTTTGCCGACGTCCGCGATCAGCTGCATCAAGGACCGTCCGAACTCGGCCCGGATGGCCGCGACCGTGCCATCGTCGCTGCGCTGCAGAAGGACATCCGTACCAGCCAGGCGGCACAGCAGCCCTGGTTCGGTTTCGTGTTCCTCGACTCCACCCACGCTGGCTACCACCTGCCTGCCAGCTATCCGCCGGTGGCCACACCGATGGCCAAGGAAATCGACTTCCTGAAATTCGGCCCCGACCACGACCCGACGCCGGAGCTCAACCGCTACCGCACCGCCGTGCACTACGCCGACAGTCTTATCGGCTCATTGCTGGACGACTTGCGCGCGCAGGGCCTGGCCGAGGACACCATCGTCCTGGTCACCGGTGATCACGCCGAAGAATTCAACGACCTCAAGCTGAACTACTGGGGCCACAACGGCAACTTCTCCGATTACCAGCTGCAGGTGCCGTTCGTACTGCACTGGCCAGGCCAGGCCAGCGGCATTCAGACACGCACCAGTTCCCACGAAGACTGGGTGCCGACCCTGATGCGCCACGCACTGGGCTGCGAGAACGCGCTGACCGACTTCAGCACCGGCCAGGACCTGCTGGGCGAACCCACGGGCCAACGCGCACTGGTGGTGGAAAGCTGGTCGCAACGCGCGGTCCGCCACGGCGACGCCATCTACGTGTTCGACAAATTCGGCAACGCAACGGCGCTTGACCTGCGTTACCGCCCGCTGCCTCAGCAGGTCCCGGACTCCGCCGCCGTCCGCTCTGCATGGGAAGCGCTGACCCGCTTCCGCAACCGCTGACCCCCAAGGATCATCCCGCATGAACCGTCCGCTGCGCATCCTGCATACCGAAGCCGCCAAAGGAATGGGCGGGCAGGAGATCTACATCTTCCGCCACATGCAGGTGATGCGTGCGCGCGGCCATGATGTGTCGCTGCTGTGCCAGCCGGATGCACGGCTGGCCAAGCTGGCGCGTGATGACGGTTTCACCGTGCACGCGCTGCGCATGGGCGGGCTCGCCCGCCTGCTGCGCGGCATCTGGTCGGTGTCACGACTGGTGCGCCGCGAACGCTACGACGTGGTCAATACCACCAGCCGCCGTGATGCGCTGATCGCCGCTGCAGGTGCGCGTCTGGGTGGTACGCCGCTGGTGGTGCGCTCGCGCCATCTGATGAGTCCGGTCAATTCGCTGCTGACCTATACCAGGCTTCCGCACCGGGTTCTGACCGTCAGCAGTTTCGTCAAGCAACTGCTGGCCGACCGTGGCATACCGGCCGAGCATATCGGCATCGTGCCGCCGATCGCGGTGCCGCCGCGCTGGAGCGAGATCCGCAAGGCCGATCCCTGGCAGTGCCTGCAGGAGGTGCGCGCGCAAGTGCGCGCCGAGCTCGGTTTCGGCGAACAGGACATCGTGGTCGGCTGCGTGGCGGTGCTGCGTGAGCCCAAGGGCCATGCCGACCTGCTGCAGGCGATGGTTCCCCTGTTCAAAGCCAACCCGGACCTGCATCTGGTCATCGTCGGCGATGGCCAACAGGTGATGGAACGGCTGCAGGCGCTGTGCGCAGAGCATGGAGTGCAGCAGCAGGTACACCTGCTGGGATACCGCGATGGCGCCTGCCGCCTGATGGCCGGCTTCGACATCTTCGCCCTCGCCTCGCACAAGGAAGCGGCCGGTACCGTATTCCTGGAAGCGGCCTATGTCGGTGTACCGATCGTGGCCACCCGGGTCGGCGGCGTACCGGAAATGGTGGTTGATGGCAGCAATGCGATCCTCACCCGCCTGGGCGACAATGCAGCCTTGACAGGTGCCCTGCGCCTGCTGGTGGACGATCCACAGCGGCGTCGGCAGATGGGCCGCGCCGGCTGGGACTGGATGCACAGCGCACATCGTTTCACCCCGGACGGTCACGGCGAGACCACCGAACACTATTACCACCAGTGGCTGAAGGAGCTGGGACATGGCTGAGGCCCGAACCGTACCGGTGCTGATGCACCATCACGTCAGTCCTTCACCAGGCATGATCACGGTGTCGCCGGAAAACTTCGAGAGCCAGATCGCGTGGCTGGCCGGCAATGGCTGGACGTCGCTGACGCTGGACCAATATGCCGGCTTCCTCGCCGGCAAGCCGGTACCACGCAAATCAATCGTGATCACCTTCGACGATGGCTACCTGGACAACTGGGTGTATGCGCATCCGATCCTGCACAAGTACGGCATGCACGCAGTGGTGTTCGTGGTCACCGGCTGGATGGGCGAAGGCCCGGAACGCCCGCATGCTGGCATCGAAGGGGCAACGCTGCCTGCCACCCCGGACCACCGGGGCTGCGAAGCGGCGATCTACGAACAGGACCGCAGCGACGATGTGATGATGCGCTGGAGCGAAGCGCGCGCCAGCATTGCCGCCGGCACCTTCGAGATGCATTGCCATACCCATACCCATACGCGCTGGCTGCGCCGCACCGACCTGGACCGTGCGCAGCGCCGCGCAGGCCTGAGCCACGACCTGGCGGTTTCGCGCGAGGTCCTGCAGGACAAGCTGGGCCAAGTCTCGGACACGCTGTGCTGGCCGTATGGCGATTTCGACCAGGACCACATCGAGGTGGCGCGCGAGCACGGCTTCCGCTACCTGCACACCACTCATCCTTTCGGCCGCAACCTGGTCGGAGGCGACCCGGAACGCATCTACCGGTTCGCCATCCGCAACCGGCCGGCCAGCTGGCTGCGCAAGCGCATCAGGCTGAGCTACAACCCGCTGATCGGGCCACTGTTCAATGGTTTCAAGGCGCGGCAGAAGAAGATGGTGCCGGGGCCCTGAGTACCGCGTGCACCGCCCGCGCAAAGAAAAACGCCTCGGCTTCCCGGGGCGTTTTCATTTCACCGCGCGGCAGCCTCAGCTGGCGGCGGCGCGTACCGCGGCAGACAGGCGATCGAGCGTGTCCTGCATCAGCGTCGCGTCGTCAGCTTCCACCGTAACCCGCACCACCGGCTCGGTACCGGAAGGACGCAGGAAGGCACGACCACGACCGGCCACCGCCTGCTGCGCGTCGGCGAGCGCAGACTGCACGCTTTCAGCCTGCACCGTGGCCTTGGCCGAGACATTGCCCAGCCGCACGTTCACCGTCTTCTGCGGCACCCGCACCAGCCCCTTCAGCGCCTGGCGCAGGGTCTGGCCGTTGTTGCGCAGCGCCACCAGCACCTGCAGGGCACTGACGATGCCATCGCCGGTGGTGGCCCGATCCAGGCACAGCAGGTGTCCCGACGCTTCACCGCCGAGCACGCCACCACCTTCGATCAGCGCCTGGTGCACGTAGCGGTCACCGACGTTGCTGCGCAGGAACGGAATCTGCAGATCGGCGAAGGCCTTCTCCACACCGTAGTTGCTCATCAGCGTACCGACCACCGGACCGCGCAGGCGACCTTCGTCCTTCCACGCACGTGCCAGGATGTACAGCAGGTCATCACCGTCGACCGGATTGCCCTGGTCATCGGCCATCAGCACGCGGTCGCCATCGCCATCGAAGGCGATGCCGAGATCGGCGCGGGTCTCGCGGACCTTGGCCGCCAGGTTGTCGATATGGGTGGAACCGACGCCGGCGTTGATGTTGACGCCGTTGGGTTCAGCACCGATACCGATCACTTCCGCACCGAGCTCACGGAACAGCAGCGGTGCGATCTGGTAGGTGGCCCCATGCGCACAGTCCAGGACCAGGCGCACGCCACGCAGGTCGAATGCACGCGGCACGCTGGCCTTGCAGAATTCGATGTAGCGGCCGACCGCCTCACGTGCACGCGAAGCTTTGCCCAGCTTCTCCGATTCGGCGGTGGTGAACGGAACATCCAGTGCCGCTTCCAGCGCCAGCTCGGTGGCATCGTCGAGCTTCTCGCCCTGGGCGGAGAAGAACTTGATGCCGTTGTCGTAGTGCGGGTTATGCGAAGCACTGATGACGATGCCGGCATCCACGCCCAGCGTGCGGGTCAGGAAGGCCACGGCCGGGGTCGGCATCGGCCCCAGCAGCTGCACATCAGCACCGGCGGCGACCAACCCAGCCTCCAGCGCCGCTTCGAACATGTAGCCGGAAATGCGGGTGTCCTTGCCGATGATCACGATCGGCCGGCGCCCGTCCTGGCCACGCTGGGCCACCAGCACCCGGCCCAGGGCGTTGCCCAGACGCAGCACGAAGTCGGCCGAGATCACGCCCTGGCCGACCCGCCCACGGATGCCATCAGTACCGAAGTACTTGCGGCCTCCCATCACGCCACCTCCGGCGCCGGCTGACGGCCCAGCATCGCCAGCAGGTCGGCGAGACGGTCACGCATTTCACGGCGGTCGCAGATCTGGTCGATGGCGCCGTGCTCGAGCAGGAACTCCGAACGCTGGAAGCCTTCCGGCAGCTTTTCGCGCACGGTCTGTTCGATCACCCGCGGGCCGGCGAAGCCGATCAATGCCTGCGGCTCGGCGATGTTGATGTCGCCCAGCATCGCAAACGATGCCGACACGCCACCGGTGGTCGGGTGGGTCAGCACCGAAATGAACGGCAGGCCGGCTTCACGCAGCTTGCCCAGCGCCGCCGAGGTCTTGGCCATCTGCATCAGCGAGAACAGGCCTTCCTGCATGCGCGCACCGCCACTCTGCGAGAAGCACACATAGGGGGCACCGATCTCGACTGCGGTTTCGGCAGCCAGCGAGAAGCGCTCACCCACCACCGAGCCCATCGAGCCGCCCATGAAGGCGAAGTCGAACGACGAGGCCACCAGCGCACGGCCCTTGAGCAGGCCGCGCATGGCGATCAGCGCGTCGTACTCGCCGGTGTTCTTCTGCGCGATCTTGATGCGCTCGCTGTACTTCTTCTGGTCCTTGAACTTGAGCAGGTCGGTCGGGCCCAGGCGCGCAGCGATCTCGGTGGTGCTGTCGGCGTCGAACAACGCTGCCAGGCGCGCACGTGCACGGATCGCCATGTGGTGGCCGCACTTCGGGCAGACCTCCAGGTTCTCTTCCAGTTCTGGCCGGTACAACGCGCTGCCGCAGTTGCTGCACTTTTCCCACAGGCCCTCGGGGACGCTGCGCTTCTTGCTGGGGGTGTTGTCGGTGCGGATGCCGGACGGCATCAACTTGCTGAGCCAACTCATGCGGGAGGACACTTCCGTTCAGGGCGGCCCAAGGGCCGCAAAGGCGGACAGTCTAGCTCCGCTTTCCCTGCGCGTGCACCCCCTGTGCCACCGGCGGAAGGCCGGGAAAAACCATGCTGGGACGTACGTTTAGCGCGGCAACGCCGCGCGGGTAGTGCCGGGCCATGCCCGGCGGATCCCCTTGCGGCCGGCACCGCCGGGCATGGCCCGGCGCTACCGTTACTGGTCCAATGCCTGCCGCAGCGGGGCCAGGAAGGCAGCGGCACGCTGCGCGGCCTGTTCCACCGAGCCCGCCTCAGCCAGCGCGGCGACCAGCGCGCTGCCGACCACCACGCCATCGGCCTGGCGGGCCATGGCCGCAGCACTGGCTGCATCCTTGATGCCGAAACCTGCCACCACCGGCACCGATGCGCGCGTGCGCAGGGCCTGCAGCCGAGCGCTTGCGGCATCGCTGTCCAGCCGCTCGGAGGCACCGGTGACGCCAGCGAAGCTGACGTAGTAAAGGTAACCACGCGCCAATGCCAGCAGCTTGTCGGCACGTGCCTCGCTGGTGGTCGGCGAGGCCAGCAGCACCAGCGCCAGGCCGGCAGCATCGAAGGCCTGCTGCGCCTCACCGGCTTCTTCCGGCGGCAGGTCGACCAGCAGCACTCCATCGACACCGGCGTCCACGGCGTCCCTGGCGAATGCTGCGTAGCCATGGATCTCCACCGGGTTCAGGTAGCCCATCAGTACCACCGGGGTCTGCGCGTCGCGCTCGCGGAACTGCGCCACCGCCCGCAGCACGTAACGGCTGCCAGCACCGCGTGCCAGCGCGCGCTCGGAGCTGCGCTGGATGGTCGGGCCGTCGGCCATCGGGTCGGAGAACGGCACGCCCAGCTCAATAACATCGGCGCCGGCATCGACCAGTGCATGCATCACCGGCACGGTCGCCTCCAGCGAGGGATCACCTGCCGTGATGAAAGGGATCAGCGCCTTGCGCTGCTGCGCGCGCAGGCGCTGGAAACAGGCATCGAGTCGGGAAACAGGCATCTCAGGCACATCCTTCAATCAGTTCAATCGCATCGCTGGTCCCCCAGTACATCTGGATGACCCTCCCTTCAAACAGTTCCACGCGGATGCCAAGGGCCGAGCCCGGGTCCTGCCAGGTCAGGTACTCGCCCTGCTCGCCATCGTAGGCATGCGGGCTGGACACAGGCGGCTTCGGAAACCGGGCAACCGCCTGGGCGCGGGTCATGCCGACGCGCAGGCCGAACGGGCCCGGCTGCTGGGTCGGCGCCCCGCTCTCCGGATCCAGGCCGAGGTCGAAGCGGACCACGCGATCTTCGTCGGTCATCATCGACACGCCGGGCGGCAGCCCCTTGCCGTCGTAGTACTCGCAGCTTCCGCCGAGCGCTTCGACCGCTCCTTGTGCCGTCCACGGCCCGAATGCCTTCAGATCGGTCATGTGTTGTCCGATCAGCACCTCGCCGGCATGGTCCAGCGCCACCGAGACTACCGCCGGCACGTCATCGCTGCTGGTCTCTTCCGTGGAGGGCGGATCGTCGATCGGCGTGCGCGCCATCGGGTCGAGATCATCATTGGCGGCCGGTTGCTGCACCGGTTGCGTGGTGGCCTTGGCCGCCGGTGCCAGCACCGGCGGTTCCGGCGGCTGGCATGCCGCCAGGCCGAAGGCCAGCAGAAGCACGCCGCTGCTTCGCAGCCGCGCGCTCACAGCACCAGGCCTTCGCGCGCGGCGATGGTGTGCACATCCTTGTCACCACGGCCGGACAGGTTGCACAGCACGATCTGATCGCGCGGACGCTCGCGTGCCAGCTTCATCGCCTGCGCCAACGCGTGGCTGGATTCCAGCGCCGGCAGGATGCCCTCGGTGTGCGCCAGCAGATGGAAGGCCTGCAGGGCCTCCTCATCGGTGATGCCCAGGTAGCGCGCGCGGCCGCTGTCGGCCAGGAACGCGTGCTCCGGGCCGACGCCCGGGTAGTCCAGGCCGGCCGACACCGAATGGGTCTCGATGATCTGGCCGTCGTCGTCGCACAGCACGTAGGTGCGGTTGCCATGCAGTACCCCGGGGCGACCGGCAGCAATCGAGGCCGCATGGCGACCGGTATGGATACCATCACCGGCCGCTTCGGCACCGACGATTTCGACCTGACGATCATTGAGGAAGGCATGGAACAGGCCGATCGCATTGCTGCCGCCGCCGACGCAGGCGGTGATCGCATCGGGCAGGCGGCCGTACTCGGCCAGCATCTGCTCGCGTGCTTCGCGGCCGACGATGGCGTTGAAATCGCGCACCATGCGCGGATAGGGATCCGGGCCGGCGACTGTACCGATGATGTAGAAGGTGTCCTGCACATTGGTCACCCAGTCGCGCATCGCTTCGTTGAGCGCATCCTTCAGGGTGGCCGAGCCGGAGGTGACCGGCACCACCGTCGCGCCCAGCAGCTTCATGCGGTAGACATTGATCTTCTGCCGCTCGATGTCGGTGGCGCCCATGTACACCACGCATTCCAGGCCCAGCCGTGCGGCGACGGTGGCACTGGCCACGCCATGTTGGCCTGCGCCGGTCTCGGCGATGATGCGCTTCTTGCCCATCCGCGCCGCCAGCAGCGCCTGGCCGATGGTGTTGTTGATCTTGTGCGCGCCGGTGTGGTTCAGGTCCTCGCGCTTGAGCAGGATCTGCGCGCCGCCGACATGGTCGCTCAGGCGCTGCGCGTGGTAGATCGGGCTCGGCCGGCCCACGTAATGGGCCAGGTCGCGGTCGTAGGCCAGCTGGAATTCCGGATCCTGGCGGGCCTGGTCATAGGCCTGGGCCAGTTCCTGCAGCGGGCCGACCAGGGTTTCGGCGACGAAGCTGCCGCCGTAGCGGCCGAAGTGGCCCTGGGTATCCGGGAAGGCGTGGTAGTCGGCAATGGGGGAGGCAGACATGGAAGCGACCGCTGGTTCGAGACAGGTGGATACTCTAGCGCACGGGTCGTGACCGGAAAATCGATATTATCTCGCGTATATCGTCAGGAAATCTCACATGAACCGCTCCCTGCTACCACCGCTCAATGCGCTGCGCGCCTTCGAGGCCACCGCCCGTCTGGGCGGGGTTGGCCGCGCTGCACAGGACCTGCACGTCACCCACGGTGCGGTCAGCCGGCAGCTGAAGCTGCTGGAAGACCACCTCGGCCTGGCGCTGTTCCAGCGTGCCGGCCGTGGCCTGCGCCTGACCACTGCGGGCATCCGTCTACAGGCCGCCTGCAGCGAAGCCTTCACCGGCATCGAGGACTGCGTGCGCGAGCTGGGACGACCCGCGGCCTCTCCGGTACTGGTCCTGGGTTGCAGTGGCAGCGTGCTCGCGCGCTGGATGATCCCGCGCCTGCCCGCGCTGCAGGCCGCCTTGCCCGGCGTGCGCCTGCAATGGTCGGCGCTGGACGGCAGCTTCACCGAGGCGCAGGCGGCACTGGATGCGGTGCTGCTGCTTGCACAGGGACCGTGGCCACGCGGTTGGCAGGTGCGCGAACTGGCAGCGGAACGGGTCGGCGTGGTGGTGGCCCCCTCGCATCCGGCGGCACTGCGCCTGCGAAACGTGCCGCCGTCTGCACTGCTGAAGGAGACACTGCTGCACACCAGCTCACGGCCACAGGCGTGGCCGGCGTGGGCGCAGGCGTACGGCCTGGAAACGTCCAGACTGCAGCTGGGCACTGCCTTCGAGCACCTGTACTACCTGCTTGAGGCGGCTGTGGCCGGGCTGGGCCCTGCGATCGCGCCCGAGCCGCTGGTCGCGGAGGATCTGGCGGCGGGCCGGCTGGTCGCGCCGTGGGGATTTGCCGCCACGGGTGGCTTCTGGGTATTGGCGCGGCCGGACGGCCCGGTCGATGCGCGCGTGGATGCCCTGGCCGACTGGGCAGCAGCGCAACTGCGATGAGGCGAGGCCCCGGGCGGCGTTCACCACCCGGAGCCGGCAATACATTCCTCAGCGACCGCCCATCGCGACCCGCTGCTGCTCCTCATGCACCTGCTGCTGATGCGACGGATCTGCAAGCAGCTTGGCACTGGTCTGCTCCAGCGACGGCGGCGCCTGGGCCAGGTCGACCGCGGTGCGGAAACCCGGCGTCGTGCCCATCACGAACGCCTTGCCATCCTGCACCGTGATGCTCTGCAGCTTGTCGGCCGCGTCGATACCGTTCTGCTTTGCATGCAGGGTGATATTGGCCGCAGCTTCTTCGGAGAACACGCTGGGAAGCTTGCTGCGGACGGCGTTGTGCAGTCCGTGGTCCGGATGTGATGCATCGTTCAGCGACGGCCCCTTCGGCACAGCCGCTGCAGGTTCATGGCCCTGCACACGGCCCGCCGCCAGTGCGGCAGTGGTCTGGCGACCGACAATTCCATCGGCCACCAGCCCCTGCTGTTTCTGGAGCGCGATCACCGCTTCGCGGGTGTGGTCACCGAAACGGCCATCCTCTGACAATCGATGGCCCTGCGCATCACGCACGCCGAGCTGGTTGAGAGTCTGCTGCAACGCCTGCACGTCGGTGCCGCGCTGCCCATGCTTCATCACCTCGCCGGCCGCCGGGTGCGATGCAGCCGGCTGCACGCTGGCGGCAGGCCGGGACGGCGCAGGTTCGCCACTGCCGTGCAGCGGCGCGCGCACCTGGAATTCCGGCTTCGGTGTCAGCGCACCAACGATGCGGGTGCTTCCGCCATCCCAGTACCCGCCCGGCCGGATGGTGACTTCGGCCGGCCCGGTGCTTCCCTGTGATCCGATGAACTGGATGTTTCCCTGCGCATCGTAGCCTTTGAAAATGCCGACATGCTGGCCCTGCGACGAGGAGAACATCAGGATGTCGCCCTGCTTCAGCGATCCGTTCGGCTTGCGTGCTTCGGCAGCCGGGGTCACATCGAAATGCTCGCGTGCGTAAGCCGTGGTGTTCGCACCATTGAACAGCGTCGAAGTAGTGAACCCGGCAGCATTCTCGCCGCGCACGTCGTAACCCGCGTTCTTCAGGCCGCGCCATACGAATGCCGAGCAATCCACGCCGAAGCGTCCGTCACCATCGAGGTCACGCTCCAGCCGGCTGCTGTCGCGCCCGGGACGTGGATGGTCCGGGCGCCCGTATTCGTACTGGCGGCCCGAGGCCATGAAATGCTGATAGGCCTCGTTGTAGACCGCGGCACTGCCGACTGCAGCCGCGGCCCGGCCCACAGCGGGCGCCGTCGCCGAAGGCGACTGCACCTGCGCCTGGGTCTGTGTCTGCACGGGCGCGGCCGACTGAGTGCGCGTGGGTTGCTGCAACGTGGCGACCTCACCCGGCTGCCAGCCCTCGAAACGGCGGATGCCGTCTGCCAGCACCTCGCGCTCGCGCACGCTCATCTGGCCGACGGTCTTCGAGCGCAGGTCGACACCCTGGCGATCGCCCTCGGCATAGATGGTGGCCGCCTGTTCCTTGTGGTGGGTGGTGCCGCTGTAATCCTTCGTGGAGTAGCTCGGCAGCATTTCCTCTACGGTCTTGTCGCCGAACCGACGTTCGAGCAGCTGGATCTTCGCCACCCGGCCGGCTTCATAGCTCTCGAAAACCGCGTTGCCCCACTGGTCGAGATCGACCACGCCCTTGTAGCGCCCCTGCGCCGATTCCAGTGCCTGCTCGCGCGTACGCGGATTGGTGACCGTCTTGTCCGCGCTGCCGGCGAATTCGAACTTGAGATTGCCAGGATTGTTGTTGCGCCACGAGACGCTGCCACCTGATCGTTCGACGACGCTGCCATCGTCCATTTCCAGCGTGCGCGTGGTACCTACGCTGCTGACCAGCCGGGTGATTTTTGGATCCGACATGAGCTGTTCCTTTGCCAGTGGTTGATTGGACCGCTCCCCTGGCGGTGATTACATTCCGTTGGAAAACACGTCGAGCACGTCAGCACTGACCCAGCCCTGTGCGCAGTTCCCGGCGTAATGTCCCGGCGCCGCCGCATGGCAGGCCTCGCCCCCCGTGCTCGCCAGGCCAGTGATCGGCCTGTCGCCATAGGTGTCACACAATGTGTTTCCCTTGCACTTGTCGACCGTCGCAGCGGGAACCGCAACGACGTAATAGAACAGCGGATTCTGTCCGGTGCGCCCGATGCCCTGCACACAGACCAGCTGCCCCTTCGACAGCTTCGCGGTCACGCTGACCTTGCTGCCGGTGGATGGCACCGCATTCAATGTCTCCACGCCCTTGGCGTCGGCTACGCCAGCGAAGAAACCCTGGTCGCCACAGTCCGGCGACAATTCGACATCGTAGAAATCACCGCTGTCCACATCGCCGGCCGTGCAGCCGCTGCCTGTACTCGCGTTGCTGCATTTCACACCGCTGGCCTGGATCAGCGCAGCCAGGCCGTCGGCAGCCGGTGCTGCCGCCGGAGCCGTGGCAGGTGCCGTAGCAGGTGCGGCTGCCGGTGTCGCAGCAGCCGGTGCCGATGTGCCCGGGGCGGATGAGTCACCGGCCGCACACGCGCCCAGGGCAAGCAGCAGGCCGGGCACGATCGCCAGGCGGGCCAGGCGGATACGGCGGGAAGAGAGATGGGGCATATCCATTGCGTCCTCGTTGGAAAGGTAAGGCGTATCTCGAGGGTGCTGCCAGCGACACGCACGCAGCGTCGCACCCAACCGTGACAGGCTGGGCGCATTGTGTCCGATCAGATGTTTGGGGGCTGTCGACTTTTTGGCGCTGGAACCTGAATCAGCCGAAAGCGTGATGCTCGTCGCATTCAGGGGGCGCCCGCCTTCAAGGCGCGGCGCGCTACAGGCCAGGCTCGCAGGCTACGCACACCCGCCAAGGAGACAGACCCGGCGGAATGCACCGTCGCCGATGACATTCCGGGCGCCCCCCCTCAGGTGACGCGGATCACTCCAGAACGGTGCAATCGGCGCGGCGCACTTCCTCGACGAAGGTGCGCATCTTGTAACCGTCCTTGATGCCCGGCTCCAGTTCGATGCCGCTGGAGACGTCCACGCCCCACGGCAGCGTCGCCAGCACGGCGTCATAGACGTTTTCCGGGTTCAGGCCCCCGGCCAGCAGGAACGGACGGTGCAGTCCGGTCGGGACGCGGCTCCAGTCGAACGCCACGCCGGTACCGCCACCGCCGCCCGGCGCATGGCTGTCGAACAGGAAGCCGGCTGCGCTGGGGTAGCGCAGCTGCAGGGTGCGTGCGTTGACCTCTTCACGCCCGCCCATGGCGATCGCCTTCAGGTACGGCATGTTGAAGCTGCGGCAGAAGCTCTCGTCTTCCTCACCGTGGAACTGCAGCAGGGTCGGCCGCACCGTGCGCAGCACCTCACGCACCTCTTCCTTGCTGTTGTTGCGGAACAGCGCCACCACGTCGACCATCGGTGCGATCGCCTGGCGCATCGCGCGCGCTTCGGCCGGAGCGACCCGGCGACTGCTCTCGCGGGCAAAGATGAAACCCACTGCGTCCACGCCCAGCTCACCGGCCAGGCGGACGTCGCCGGCACGGGTCATGCCACAGAACTTGATGCGCGTACGGTAGTAGGAACGGCTCATAGCGTGACCTCGGCGGGCAGATGCCAGTTGTCGGGGTACAGGGGCCCAAGGAACACCAGGCCCTGCGGCGGTGCGGTGGGACCGGCTACGGTTCGATCACGCCCGGCCAGCAGTTCAGCGATCCATTCCACCGGTTTTTCGCCGCTGCCCACCAGGATCAACGAACCGACGATATTGCGGACCATGTGATGAAGGAATGCATTGCCCTGTACTGAGACTTCGATCACCTCGCCGTGGCGGCTGACCTGCAGCGACTGCAGCTCACGCCGCGCGTGCAGCGCCTGGCACTGGACCGAGCGGAATGCACTGAAGTCGTTCTCACCGAGCAGGGCCTGTCCGGCGGTGTGCATGAGCGTCTCGTCCAGCGCACGCCGCTCCCAGCTCAGGGTCTGCCGCTCGAGCGCCGGCCGCACTTCACGGTTGAGCAGTCGGTAGCGGTAGCGGCGCGCGCGCGCCGAGAAACGGGCATGGAAATCGTCGGCGACCGGAACACACCAGCGCACTGCGATCGAACGCGGCAGACGGGTGGTGGTGCCCAGCATCCAAGCGCGCGGATCGCGCACCACGTCGGTATCGAAATGCACGACCTGGCATTGGCCGTGCACACCGGCATCGGTACGACCGGCACAGACCACCTGCAGCGGCGTGTCCGCCACCGACGACAGGGCCTGTTCAAGACTGGCCTGCACGCTGGGACCACCTTCGCCCAGGTTCTGCCAGCCCCTGAAATCGCTGCCGTCATACTCGACGCCAAGCGCGTAACGCATGTGCTACCTCGGAGTTGCGGAGGGGGTGACGCTCAGGCCGGGTCGCGCTCGGACCAGACCGCCAGTTCATTGCCACCGGGCTCGACGAACTGGAAGCGGCTACCGCCGGGGAAAGAGAACACCGGGCGCACGATCACGCCGCCGGCATCACGCACGGCCGCTTCGACCGGCGCCAGCTGATCGGCATACAGCACCAGCAGCGGTGCGCCACCTTCCGTGGCCCGCTGTGGCTGGCCGCGGAAGAAACCGCCCTGCAGGCGGCCGTCGTCGAAGGCGGTGTAATCGCTGCCGTAGTCGACGAATGACCAGCCAAACGCTTTCTCGAAGAATGCACGGCTGGCGGCCGGATCGCTGGAAGCGAATTCAACGTAATCGATGCGGCGCTCGCGGCTCATGGCACAGTCCTTGTCGGCAGGTTCGGTCACGGCAGGCGGGCCAGCAGTTCCCGGGCCTGTGCCTGGCTGTGCAGGTCGCCGCCTTCGGCGACTTCCAGCAGCAGGGTACGCGCAGTCTGTGCGTCACCCAGGTCGAGATAGGCGATGGCCAGTTCCAGGCGCTCCTGGCCAGCACGCGGTGACCAGCCAGCATCGTTGGTGGGTGCGGCATCCGCCGTAGCGACGTCATCAGCGTGCGCGTTGTCGATGCGGTCATGGTGGACGCGGTCGACCACGGCCTCGACCTCATGCGACTCCGCCGGCAGGTCAAATACGCCACGGAACTGCGGCTGTTGTTCGGCGTGCAGCGCATAGTCCGGCACACCGACGTCGGCAGCGGCTTCCTGCACCGCCGGTTCGTCAGGGTGCTGTTCGACGACAAGCCCGTCGTCATGTCCGGACGCTGGCTCGTCCCAGCGCGGCTGTTCGGTCACTGCCGCAGGCAGCTCCACCACATCCTCTGCGCGCAGCGTCCCGACCTGCCAGTCGGCCTGCACTGCTTGATGGGCCGTCGGCTCGGCATGCGACGGGTCATGCGTTTCGAGCTCGGTTTCGGTGGCCCACGCTGGCATCGCCGGCTCCTGGCGCCCCCCTTCGGCAACCACCGACGACCATGAAGACTGCTCGGCCAGGGTATCCAGCGCGGCTCCAGCCGGAACCGCCGCAGCAAGCCCGGTGGCATCGTCTTCTTCACGCAACGGCGGCAATGGCGACGGCTTGCGACGGCGCAGCAGCCACGCCGCAGCGGCCGCCAGCAGCAGCACCGGCAGGCCCAGCCAGTACCATGGCGTTGCTGCGTCGCGGGCACCGGGGGCCTGCGCGAGGCGTTGCTGCGCGGCGGCCAGATCGTTGTCCTTCATGGCAATCAGCGACTGCTGCTGCTGCTTCAGCGCTTCCAGGTCGGCCACGCGCTGCTTCAGCTCGCCGATCTCGGCATCGCGGGTGGCGATGTCCTCACGCGCCTGGCGCAGTTGTTCGTTGCCCAGCATGTCACCCTCGCTGCCGGCAGCGGTGCCGGTGGTTGTGCCCGCACGCGCGGCGTCGGACGCCAGCGCCGGAGCGATCTCAAGTCGTGCCCCGTTGGCCGCAGCCGGGGAGGAATCGGTGGCCGCGACCGCCTTGGCGACCGGGGCGACCGTGCCCGCGGGTTGCGGCACGGTACGCGCCTGCCGCCATTGCGCGGCGTGCTCGCGCACCAGCGCAGCGGCCTCGGCGGCATCGACGGCTGCCAGCGCATCACTGCCCGGCATGCGCAGCACCGCGCCCTGCTTGAGCAGGTTCACGTTGCCCCGGATGAAGGCTTCGGGATTGGCGCGCAGCAGGGCGATCATCGCGCGGTCGCGGCTGATCTGGTTGCCACGTGCCACCGCGCCGGCGATCTGCGACAGGGTCTGCCCGCGCTGCACGGTGACGCTGCCATCGGCTGACGGCGCGGCAACAGGTGTGGCTGCTGTACGCGGGCGAGCCGGCACCGGCGCAGCGGTGGATGCACGCACGGGCGCTGGCACGCTTGCCGTTTCGGCTGCTGCAGGCTCAGGCGCCGCGTCCCGCGTGATGGTGTTGGACAGGGTGCCTGCAGGAGCAACGATCTCCGGTTCGGCCACGGCCAGCGCACTGGACGGTGCATCGACCAGCGCCGAGTACTCGCGCACCAGCCGGCCCTGGCCCCAGTCGGCCTCGATCAGGAAGCTCAGCGACGGGGTCTCGACCGGTGCCTGCGAGGTCACCCGCACCACCGCCCTGCCCTGTGCATTGCGAGTCAGTTCGAACTGCAACTCGCTGACCAGCCCGGTTGGCCGTTGCAGGCCTACGCGTTCGAAGGTGACCGGTGAGGCCAGCGCCACGCGCAGGTTTTCCAGTTCGGACGGGTCGGCCGAGACCACCGGGATTTCTGCCAGCAGTGGCTGGCCCGGCTTGGACAGGACACGGATGTCACCCAAGCCCAGGGCAAGCGCCGAACTGCTGGCCAGGGCCAGCAGCGCGGCGGAAAGATAGCTGAGCGGGCGCTTTGCGCCCTTGGCCCGTTTATTCATGGGCGACACTATAAAGCGTGCGGACCGGAGTCCGCACCCACCGGAAAGACCCTTGAGGTAGTGCCGGCCGCTGGCCGGCAATCCCTTCAGCTGGTGGATCAGGGCAATGCCGGCCAGCGGCCGGCACTACCGGTGAGGCAACCGATGTGATCAGCGCTGTTCGGCAGCGACCAGCTCGGCCAGCTGCACGGCGTTCAGGGCCGCGCCCTTGCGCACGTTGTCCGACACGATCCACAGGTTCAAGCCGCGCGGATGCGACAGGTCCTCACGGATGCGGCCGACGTACACCGCGTCGGTGCCCGACGCATGCGTGACCGGAGTCGGGTAGCCGCCAGCCTCGTGGCGATCGACCACTTCGATGCCCGGCGACTGCTCCAGCAGCGCGCGTGCTTCGGCGACGGTCACCTTGTCACGGGTTTCGATCGCTACCGACTCGGAGTGACCATAGAACACCGGCACGCGCACTGCAGTCGGGTTCACCAGGATGCTGTCGTCGCCGAGGATCTTGCGGGTTTCCCAGACCAGCTTCATTTCTTCCTTGGTGAAGCCGTTGTCCTGGAAGTCGTCGATGTGCGGGATCAGGTTGAAGGCGATCTGTACCGGGAAGCGCTGCGGATCGATCTCCTGGAAGCTCAGCAGCTGACCGGTCTGCTTGCCCAGTTCTTCCAGTGCCGAACGACCGCCACCAGACACCGACTGGTAGGTGGATACATTGATGCGCTCGATGCCGTACTTGCGATGCAGCGGCGCCAGCGCGACCAGCATCTGCATGGTCGAGCAGTTCGGGTTGGCGATGATGCCGCGCGGGCGGTTGGCAATCTGGTCCGGGTTGACTTCCGACACCACCAGCGGCACGTCGTCGTCGTAACGGAAGGCCGAGGAGTTGTCGATCACCACGGCACCGGCAGCGGCGAACTTGGGGCCGTATTCCTTGGACACGCCGCCACCTGCCGAGAACAGGGCGATATCCACGCCACTCGGATCGAAGGTGGCCAGATCCTGGATCCTGACCTTGTTGCCGTTGAACTCGACTTCGCCACCGGCCGAGCGCTCGGAAGCGAGCAGGCTCAGGGTGCCGACCGGGAAATCGCGCTCGGCCAGGATGGCCAGCATGGTCTCGCCGACCGCACCGGTGGCGCCGACGATGGCGACGTGGAAGCTGCGTTGTGCATTGCTCATGGGGGAAACTCTCACGAAAACAGGGATGGGGAAAAATCACGCACGACAGCTGGGTTCGGGGAACCTCCTCAAGCGGCACGCACGGAGGTTCCCTATCGTTTCCCGGTTTTTTTGCCCAGCGTCACGCGGGCGGCCATCGCCGCGTCAGCGTTGATCGCGCTTGGCATGCGTGATGGGGCGCCGTCCAGGCCAAGCCCGGCAAGCAGATTATCCACGGCCAGCTGCACCATCGCCGTGCGTGTGGCCAGCGACGCACTGCCGATATGCGGGGTCAGCACGACGTTGTGCAGCGCCAGCAGTTCCGGACGCACCGTCGGTTCGCCTTCGTACACATCCAGCCCGGCAGCGGCCAGGCGGCCATTGGCCAGTGCATCGGCCAGTGCCAGTTCGTCGACGATGCCGCCGCGGGCGATGTTCACCAGCGTGGCCGTCGGCTTCATCTTCGCCAGTGCGGCTGCATCGATGATGTGATGCGAGGACGGCGAATAAGGCAGCACCGTGATCAGGTGATCGGCCTGCGCCAGCAGCGTATCCAGATCCACATACGAAGCGCCGACAGCGGCCTCGGTGTCGGCCGGCAGGCGCGAACGGTTGTGGTAAAGCACCTTCATGCCAAAACCGTGCGCACCGCGGCGGGCGATGCCCTGGCCGATGCGGCCCATGCCAAGGATGCCCAGCGTGCTGCCGTGGATGTCGGCGCCAAGCATGGTCTGGAATGACCACTGGCCCCACTGCCCCTCGCGCAACCAACGTTCGGATTCGGTGATCCGGCGCGCGGTGGCCATCAGCAGCGCAAAGCCGAGATCGGCGGTGGTTTCGGTGAGGACGTCGGGGGTGTTGCTGGCGAGGATGCCGGCCGCGCTGAGCGCGTCGACGTCCAGGTTGTTGTAGCCGACCCCGACATTGGCGATCACCTGCAGCTGCGCGGCATCGGCCAGCTGAGCCGCGCCGATGCGCTCGTTGAGGGTGATGATCGCGCCGTCGGCGCTGGCCAGTTGTTCGGCAATCTGCTCAGGCGACCACGCGGTGACGGTGTCGGTGCTGCGCAGCTGCACGCGATCGCGCAGCGGCGCGATGGCCGCGTCGATCAGCGGCTGGCTCACCCATACCGTCGGCCGCGTGTCAGCCATCGAGCTGACCAGGAATACGCGGGGTGACGGTGCCGACGTCGCCGCACTGCGCACGGTGGCGCAGGGCCTGGTCCATCAGCACCATCGCCACCATCGCCTCGGCGATCGGCGTGGCGCGGATGCCAACACAGGGATCATGGCGACCGGTGGTGACCACCTCGACCACGTTGCCGGATGTATCCAGCGACGGGCCGGGCAGGCGCAGGCTGGAGGTCGGCTTGAGCACGATCGAGGCGACCACCGGCTGGCCGGTGGAAATGCCGCCGAGAATGCCGCCAGCGTGGTTGCTGGCAAACCCCTGAGGGGTCAGCAGGTCACGGTGTTCGGTGCCCTTCTGCACGGCGCTGGCGAAACCGTCGCCGATCTCCACGCCCTTGACCGCATTGATGCTCATCAACGCGGCGGCCAGGTCACCGTCGAGCTTGCCGTAGATCGGCTCGCCCCAGCCGGGCGGCACGTTGTCGGCGACCACGTCCACGCACGCGCCGACCGAATCACCGGACTTGCGCAGCGCATCCATGTACGCCTCCAGCTCCGGCACCTGTGCGGCATGCGGCCAGAAGAACGGGTTGTCTTCCACCGCCGACCAGTCGAAACCGGCCGGGGTGATCTCGCCCAGCTGCGACAGGTAGCCGCGCACGGTGACGCCGAAGCGCTCGGCCAGCCACTTCTTGGCGACCACGCCGGCGGCCACGCGCATGGTGGTCTCGCGCGCCGAGGAACGGCCGCCGCCACGCGGGTCACGGATGCCGTACTTGTGCCAGTAGCTGTAGTCGGCATGGCCCGGGCGGAACTGCTGGCCGATGTTGGCGTAATCCTTGCTGCGCTGGTCGGTGTTGCGGATCAGCAGTGCGATCGGGGTGCCGGTGGTCAGCCCTTCGTACACGCCGGACAGGATCTCGACCTCATCGGCCTCGCGGCGCGCCGAGGTGTGCCGGCTCTTGCCGGTGGCGCGACGCTGCAGGTCGTGGGCGAATTCGGCCGCGTCCAGCGCCAGCCCCGGCGGGCAGCCATCAATCACGCAGCCGATGGCCGGCCCGTGCGATTCGCCGAACGTGGTGACGGTGAACAGCTTGCCGAACGAATTGGAGCTCACGGGCGCTGCGCCGCCAGTTCGGTGATGCGCGCGCTGTGGGCGATCAGCTCGCGGCATTCGACCGCGAAGATGCCCATCTGGCCGACCTTGAACTCGATCCAGGCGAAGTCGACTTCCGGTAGCAGCTTGATCAGGTGCTGCTCGGACTCGCCCACTTCACAGATCAGCAGGCCGTCTTCGCTCAGGTGCAGCGGCGCGTCGCGCAGGATCTTCAGCACCAGGTCCAGGCCGTCGTCACCGGCACGCAGGCCCATGTCCGGCTCGTAGGAGTACTCCTGCGGCAAGGCATCGGTCTCGTCGTTGGTGACGTACGGCGGGTTGGTGACGATCAGGTCGTAGTGGCGGCCGGTCAGGCCGTTGAACAGGTCCGACTTGAGCAGGGTCACGTTGTGCGCCTGCAGGCGTTCCTTGTTCTCGGTGGCCAGCGAAAGTGCGTCGTCGCTGAGGTCCACGCCGTCCACTTCCCAGTTCGGGTAGTAGTGCCCCATGGCGATGGCGATGCAGCCCGAACCGGTGCACAGGTCCAGCGCGCGGCTGACATCGCGGCCAGCCAACCACGGTTCGAAGCCGCATTCGATCAGTTCGGCGATCGGCGAGCGCGGCACCAGGGCGCGCGTATCGCTCTTGAAGCTCAAGCCAGCGAACCAGGCTTCACCGGTCAGGTAAGCGGCCGGGATGCGCTCGTCGATACGGCGCTGGAACAGTTCCAGCACGCGCACCTTCTCTTCCTGCAGCAGACGCGCCTGGCCGTAGGCCGGGCCCAGATCGTGCGGCAGGTGCAGGCTGTGCAGCACCAGCTGGGTCGCTTCATCCAGCGCGTTGTCGTAGCTGTGGCCGAAGGTCAGCCCGGCAGCGTTGAAACGGCTGGTGCCGTAGCGGATCAGATCGATGATCGTGTGGAGTTCGGCGGCCGTTTCAGCGGTCATGGCGGTACTGCGGGCAAAGTGGCCCCCGATTATAGGGGCTGGCGCCCGTGGCGGCATCCGTTGCGGCGGAAACGATCGGGCCACAGCCGGTATGATGGAGCCCACTTCGCGCGGGGGCTCCCATGTTCAATCGCAACGCCGGCATCATCCTGCTGGTCGCCCTGGCGGCGGGCCTTGGCCTGCTGGCCGCGCAGCAGGTGTTCGCGCCGAAGCCTCCGGCCAATGCAGCGGCCACCGAAGCGATCACCCTGTACCCGCAGGCCCGCGAACTGCCCGACTTCAACCTGGCCCAGTCCGACGGCACCCGCCTGATTCCGGGCGAGCTGAAGGGCCACTGGACCCTGGTGTTCCTGGGCTTCACCTTCTGCCCGGACGTCTGCCCGACCACCCTGGCCGAGCTGGCCGGCGCCCAGAACCAGTGGGAGGCCCTGCCCGACAGCCTGCGCCCGCGCGTGCTGTTCGTCTCGGTCGACCCCGACCGCGACAGCGCCACCCGCCTCGGCGAATACGTGCACGGCTTCCACAAGGACACCCTGGCCGCGACTGCCGATGTGCCCTCGCTGGAGCGCTTTGCCACCTCGTTGGGCTTCGTGTTCCAGAAGGTGCCGGGCAAGCACTTCGACGAAAATCCCGAGGACTACACCGTCGAGCACTCGGCCAGCCTGGCCGTGCTCGACCCGCAGGGCCGCCTCGCCGGCCTGGTGCGGCCCCCGTTCAACGCGCCGGCGATTGCCCGCGACCTGCAGAAGCTGACCGAGAAAACCGCCCCATGAGTCTCACCACCGCCCTGACGTACGCCCTGCCCCACCGCCTGCTGTCCTCGATGGCGCGTTCGCTGGCGTACTCGGACGATCCGCGCGTGTCGCGCTGGTTGATCGACACGGTCACCCGCAAGTTCAATGTCAACCTGGACGAAGCGGCCAATCCGGACCCGCGCAGCTATGCGACCTTCAACCAGTTCTTCACCCGTGCACTGAAGCCGGGCGCGCGCGTGGCCGATGCCGATCCGCGCAACCTGGTGATGCCGGCCGACGGCCGCATCAGCCAGCTCGGCAAGATCGAGGCCGGTCGCATCTTCCAGGCCAAGGGTCAGTCGTTCACCGCCGCCGAACTGCTGGGCAGTGACGAGGATGCCAAGCCGTACAACGACGGCCTGTACGCCACGGTGTACCTGTCGCCGCGCGACTACCATCGCGTGCACATGCCGTGGACCGGCACCCTGCGCGAAACCGTGCACGTGCCCGGCCGCCTGTTCAGCGTTGGCCCGGCCGCCGTCAACGGCGTGCCGCGCCTGTTCGCGCGCAACGAGCGCCTGGTCTGCCACTTCGACACCAGCTTCGGCCCGATGGTCAGCGTGATGGTCGGTGCGCTGCTGGTGTCCGGCGTGGAAACCGTATGGAGCGGCGAAGAAATTCCAGCCTACGGTGATCGGATCACCCGCAAGGACTACCGCGGCCAGGGCATCCAGCTGGAGCGCTTCGCCGAGATGGCGCGCTTCAACTACGGCTCGACCGTGATCGTGCTGCTGCCGCCGGGCGTGGCCGAGTTTGCCCCGCAGCTGGGTGCCGAAAGCCCGGTGCAGCTGGGCCAGGCCCTGGCGAAGCTGCGCTGAGGCTTCCGGTAGTGCCGGCCGCTGGCCGGCATCTCCGTTGATCCAACGCGTCGAGCATTGCCGGCCAGCGGCCGGCACTACTGGTACGCGCGTTACTGCAGGGCCGGTGCAGGGCCGACGTCCATGCCGTCGTAGTCTTCCACACCCTTTTCCGCAGCCAACGCCGCGAACTCCTGGTTGCGGCGGTCCAGCGACGCTTCGTCGTGGATCTCCACGCGCTCCACGTGCAGCACATGGAACGGTGCACCGCCCTCTTCCGGCTCCTGTTCGAACAGTTCGACGAAGCTGTAGCCCTGCGCCTGCAGGTGCTCTGCCAGTGCCTGCAACGGCTCGGCAGTGGAGTGCACGAAGAAGTACCCCCACAGCAACGGGCCGTTGATGTCCCAGTCGGTGTTTTCGCGGAGGTTGGCGAACAGGTTACGGGTGTCTTCGAGGTCCATGCGGGTTCCAGGGTCGTAGGGGGTTACTTGTCGCAGCCCTGCAGCTTCAGCGTCTGGCCGTGGCGCAGGCTGTAGGCCGGGGCTTTCAGGCCGTTGGCGCGGGCCAAGGTCGGCACATCGCACTGGAACTTCGCGGCGATGGCGCCGAGGGTTTCGCCCTTGCCCACCTTGTGGCTGCGCACCGGCTTCGGCCGCGCAGCCGGACGTGGCGTGGCCACCGGCGCTACGGGCGTGGTCGGCACGCTGGTGGATGCGGCCGCATCGGCCACCGGCACCACCCCACCCACGGCCACGCTGCCGGTGTAGCTGGCGGCGGTCGGGCGCACGATCGCTGCATTCAGATCGGCGGTGATCAGGGTGCGGGCGAGGTCGGCACGCGGACCGCTGACGCAGTTGCGCTGGTACAGGCCGGCAATGCGGGTAGTGGCGTTGATCAGCGTGCCGGCCGGAATCCAGCCATCAGCCTCATAGCGCGGGTTGAGATTGCGCAGCGCGCGCATGTAACCATCGCGGGTGCCATGGCTGCCCAGGCAGATGGTCAGTTCATAGATCGTGGTGGATCGCGCCAGGCGGATGGTGGCCGGCTGCGCGCTGATCTTCGGGAACTCCACGCCGTACTGCTGCGGGTGCAGGAAGATCCACGCCGCGGCGATCACCATCGGCACGTAGTCCTTGGTTTCGCCCGGGAACTGGTTGTAGACGCTGTCCACCCAGAAGCTCTGCCCCGGGTACTGCTTGTAGACGCGCGCTGCGCGGCCTTCGCCGCCGTTGTAGCCGGCCAGCGACAGTTCAACGTTGTTGTTGAGCTCGCGCATGCGCTCGTTGAGGTAGGTGGCACTGGCTTCTGCAGCACTGCGTGCATCGAAGCGGGTGTCGAAACCGGTGCCATCCGGGCCCAGGCCGAAGCGGCGGCCAGTGGCCGGCATGAACTGCATCAGGCCGGCGGCACCGGCACGCGAAGAGGCATGTACGCGGCCATTGGATTCCTTGGCCATGATGCCGAACAGCAATGCCTCAGGCAGACCGCGCTTTTCCCACTCCGGCCACATCACCGCGCGCAGGTTCTGGTAGTTCTCGTAGGTGGTCATCAGCGCCGGGCGCATGTCGGTCAGCCAGCGGCGGATACCGGCCTGTACCGCCGGGTTGTACTCCACCATGCTGTCGAAGGCGTGCCGCTTGTCGTTCAGCAGCGCAGCGGCGCGGGCCGCCTCGGGCACGTCGGCGGTGAGCGGGCCGATATGGTCGGGGTCGGCTTCCAGGCGGTCGCCACCTTCATCGGCCACGTCATCGCTGGCAGCTGCATCGGCATCGTGCTTGAGCAGGCGCTTGTAGCTGGCCAGCAGGGTGCCCATCTGGCAGCCCTTCTGCTTCACGCAGTCGTTGAGGACATCTTCCATGTCCTCCAGCGCGGCATCGGCCTCGTTGCTGCCCTTGGGGTCGGCATTGGCGACCAGCAGCAGGGCATCGCTGTAGCGCTTCTCGGCGGCGGTCATGCGCTGCTGCAGCGCATCCACCTTCACCTTGTCCCGGGCCGAGACCCGCTGTGCATGGGCATCGGGTGCCAGGGAAACCAGGCCGGCAAGGGCCAGCAGCGGCCAACCGCGGGAAATCAGGACAGGAACGGGCATTGATGGCACTGTGTGCGAAACAGGCAGGCAGAGTAGCGGCGCCGCCAAGGTCCGGGCAAGCGGACCTTCGGACCGTCACCGCCGGCGGTTAACATTGGGCTATTCACCACAAGGGCTGGACCATGGATCCGATTCTGCTCGGCAAAGGCATCACCGACGATGTTGCCGTCACCCTGCTGCCGAAACTGGGCAACCGTCACGGCCTGGTTGCCGGCGCCACCGGTACCGGCAAGACCGTGACCCTGATGACCCTGGCCGAGGGCTTCTCGCGGCTGGGCGTGCCGGTGTTCCTGGCCGATGTGAAGGGCGATGTATCCGGCCTGGCCGTGCCCGGCACCGGCGCCGAGAACCTGCTCGCGCGCGCCGCCGAGATCGGCGTGGCCGACTATGCGCCAGCGGCAAGCCCTACCATTTTCTGGGACCTGTACGGCAAGCTCGGCCACCCGGTGCGCACCACCGTCAGCGAAATGGGCCCGACCCTGCTGTCGCGCATCCTCGAGTTGAACGACACCCAGGCCGGCGTGCTCGACATCGTGTTCAAGCTGGCCGACGACCGCGGCCTGCTGCTGCTGGACATGGACGATCTGCGCGCCTTGCTCGGACTGGTTGCCGAGGAACGCAAGGACATCTCCACCGAGTACGGCCTGGTCAGCGCACAGTCGATCGCTGCCATCCAGCGTTCGGTGCTGCGCCTGGCGCAGGACGGCGGCGAGAACTTCTTCGGCGAACCCGCGCTGGAACTGGCCGACGTCATGCGGGTCAATCACGACGGCCGCGGCGTGATCGGCATCCTGGCCGCCGACCAGCTGGTGCTCAAGCCCAAGCTGTACTCCACTTTCCTGCTGTGGCTGCTGTCGGAGCTGTTCGAGCAGTTGCCGGAAGTGGGCGATCTGGACAAGCCGAAGCTGGTCTTCATCTTCGACGAGGCCCACCTGTTGTTCGACGATGCACCCGCCTCGCTGGTGCAGCGCATCGAGCAGGTGGTGCGGTTGATCCGCTCCAAGGGCGTGGGCGTGTATTTCTGCTCGCAGTTCCCGGACGACGTGCCGGGCAACATCCTCGGCCAGCTGGGCAACCGCGTGCAGCATGCACTGCGCGCGTTCACCCCGCGCGACCAGAAGGCGGTCAAGACCGCCGCCGAAACCTTCGTGCCCAATCCGAAACTGGATGTGGTGAAGGTACTGAGCCAGCTCGGCACTGGCGAAGCGCTGGTTTCCACGCTGCAGGACAAGGGCGTGCCGATGCCGGTACAGCAGACGATGATCGCACCGCCGCGCTGCCGGATGGGGCCGATCACCGAGGCCGAGCGCGCCCAGGTGCGTGCCGGCAGCCCGGTCGGTACCCGTTACGACACGGCGATCAACCGCGAATCGGCTGCGGAACTGTTGGCACAACGTGCGCAGAAGGCGGTTGAGAAAGCAGAGGCTCCCGCTGCCCGCAGCCGTGAGCAGGACGAGGCGCAGGAAGGTGGCTTCGGCCAGTCGATCAAGGACGCGATCTTCGGCACCAAGCGCCGCCAGGGCATGATCGAGACCATGGCCAAGCAGACCACGCGCACGGTCGGCACCAAGCTGGGCAACCAGATCGTGCGCGGCATCCTGGGTGGCATTTTCGGCGGCAAACGCTAGCTGCCCCTGCTGGGGTCAGAGCCCTTTCCCGTGGAAAGGGATCCGACCCCACGCCTCCATCGCTCCCCTGAAAAGAAATCGCACCATATGTCGCGTTGGCGTCCCCCTGCAGAAAAGAGCACCGCACTGATCACCGCCTCCGGCCATGCACGGTTGAAGGCTGAACTGGATGAGCTGTGGCGTGTGCGGCGCCCCGAAGTGGTGAAAGCACTGGCCGCGGCGGCTGCAGAAGGCGACCGTTCGGAAAACGCCGAGTACACCTACCGCAAGAAGCAGCTGGGCGAGATCGACCGTCGCGTTCGCTACCTGACCAAGCGGCTGGAGTCGCTGCGGGTGGTCGATACCACGCCGACCGATCCGCAGGCGGTGTTCTTCGGTGCCTGGGTGGAACTGGAGAACGTGGACAGCGGGCAGACCAGCCGCTACCGCATCGTCGGCCCGGACGAGACCGATGCGGGATTGGGCTGGATCAGCATCGACTCACCGCTGGCGCGTGCGCTGCTGAAGAAACGGCTGGATGATGAATTCTCGGTGGAGCTGCCGAGCGGGCCGCATACTTTTGCGGTGATCGGCGTGGACTACGAGCCCCTGTAGAGTCGACTATCGCGCGCAGCGCGGGGTTTTCGCGGTGCTGCAGGAAGAGCAGTCGACTAACAGTCGACTCTACCGCCAGGCAACGGCGCCGGATACGCGCGGCCGGCACGCAGCGGGCGGAAATAGTCGGCATCTGCGTAGAAGGCAGCATCCTGCACCTCGTACCAGCCGGGAATGCCAGCCAGCGGCAGGGGCCGCAGTTGCAAGGGATCCGTCAGTACCCCGCCCACGGTGATGGCCCGTGCGACGGCATCGACACACTCCGCGTCGGCATCACCCTGCACCACCACGCACTTGCCCACCAGCCTGCGTCCAGGCAGCACCGCCTGCTCCATCAATGCATGGCCGAACACCGCAGCGATGGCGATGTCGCCGCTCTGCCAGTGCGCAGGTTCGAACAACGCGCGCCAGTCGTGCGCATCCCACGCAGCCAGCAACGCGTGATTGCGCACGCGCACGATCACGCCGGTTTCGTCGAACTGGGTCAGCGCGGCCTGCGCGCGGTTGCGCTGGCCCGGCGGCATGGACTCGATATGCATGCACTGCCGCGCATTGAGTGCATGTTTGAGTTGCCGATAGCGTGCCCACACCAGCGCATTGAACAGGTCGTGCCAACTGTCGGCACGGGTCGCGAGGCGCCCCTGTGCGATGCGCACTTCGTAGTGCAGGCCGTCGGCCAGCAGCGTGGCATCCTGCTCGACCAGGTGCAGTCCCGGCAGCCCCAGCCGCACATCCAGATCGGCGATGGCTGGCCATTCGCGGCCAGCCAGCAGGTCATGGAAGTCCTTCAACCCCGCAAACACCGGGTGCTCGAATACAGTGGCGTCGACCGCCGCACGCGGCGGCGGCACGAAGCGACGGACACCGCTGCCGTCACCGGCGGCGGTCGTCGCTGCGGTCACAGCATCTTGAGATCGAATGCCGGGCGGGTGGCGGCCGGCAGCGCGTCACCGTACAGGTCGTGCTCGTCGCTCTCGGTGATTTCCACGTCGACGAACTCACCCACGCGCAGCGGCACCTGATCGGCGTTCTGGATATGCACCAGGCCGTCGATCTCCGGGGCATCGGCCTTGGAGCGGGCCACGGCGATATCGCCTTCGATGGCGTCGACCAGGCACTGCTGCACGGTGCCGATCTTGGCTTCCAGTCGTGCGGCGGAAATCTGCGCCTGCTTTTCCATGAATCGGGCCAGGCGCTCCTGCTTCACTTCTTCCGGCACTGCATCGGGCAGGTCATTGGCGGTGGCACCTTCGACCGGCGAGTAGGCGAACGCACCGACGCGGTCCAGCTGCGCTTCGTCCAGGAACGACAGCAGCTCTTCGAATTCGGCTTCGGTCTCGCCGGGGAAGCCGACGATGAAGGTGGAGCGCACGGTGATGTCCGGCGCGATGCGGCGCCAGTTCTGCACGCGCTCCAGGGTCTTTTCGACCGCGCCGGGGCGCTTCATCAGACGCAGGATGCGCGGGCTGGCGTGCTGGAACGGGATGTCCAGGTACGGCAGGATGCGGTTCTCGGCCATCAGCGGCACCACCTCGTCCACGTGCGGGTACGGGTAGACGTAGTGCATGCGCACCCACGCATCCAGCTCGGACAGGCCTTCGCACAGTGCCTTCAGGCGGGTCTGGTAGGCCTTGTCGCGCCACATCTTCTCGGCGTACTTCACGTCCACGCCGTAGGCAGAGGTGTCCTGCGACACCACCAGCAACTCACGCACGCCGCCGCGCACCAGGCGCTCGGCTTCACGCAGCACCTCATCAACCGGGCGCGAGACCAGCTTGCCGCGCATCGACGGAATGATGCAGAAGCTGCACTTGTGGTTGCAGCCTTCGGAAATCTTCAGGTACGCGTAATGCCGCGGGGTCAGCTTGATGCCGTAGTCAGGCACCAGATCCACGAACGGGTCGTGCTTGGGCGGCAGCGCTTCGTGCACGGCCTCCATCACGCTCTGGTAGTCCTGCGGGCCGGACACCGCCAGCACGTTCGGATAGGCCTCGCGGATCTGTTCCGGGCGCTTGCCCAGGCAGCCGGTGACGATCACCTTGCCGTTCTGGTTCATCGCCTCGCCGATGGCGTCCAGCGATTCGGTCACCGCCGAATCGATGAAGCCACAGGTGTTGACCACCACCACGTCGGCCGAATCGTAGGACGGGACGATGTCGTATCCCTCGGACCGCAACTGGGTAAGGATGCGCTCGGAATCGACAAGGGCCTTCGGGCAGCCAAGGCTGACGAAGCCGACTTTGGGGTTCAGCTGGGACATGGAATCGCGGGACTCTGGGGGCCTGGGCCCCTGCCGTCGTGGCAGGGGTTCCTGGGGGCCGGGGCCTGAAAGGGCGCCAGTATACCGGGGTTGGCGGCCGCGCTCTGAATGGCCAGCCGCCTGATCACGCACAGCCGCTGACACCGCGCTAACCCGCGCAGCACCGACAATGCAGTCCGGTTCCCCACAACGAGGTAGATGACGATGGCCGAGTGGATCACCCTGGATACGCATCATGGCCCTGTCCGCGCCTGGCAGGCCCTGCCCGAGGGCACCCCGCGCGGCGGGCTGGTGGTGGTGCAGGAAATCTTCGGCGCCAACCCGCACATCCGCAGCGTGGCCGAGCGCTTTGCCGCCGAAGGCTATGCGGTGCTGGCGCCGTCGTTCTTCGACCTGGTCGATGGCGCTGATGCCGATCCGGACGCCCTGCCCTACGACGCCGACGGCGTGAAGCAGGGCCTGGAGCGGGTGACCGCTCTGGGCATGGAGAAGGCACTGGAGGTGGTCCGTGCCGCAGCGACCCGGCTGGCCCCTTACGGCAAGGTCGGCACGGTCGGTTACTGCTGGGGCGGCAGCGTCGCCCTGCTGTCCGCACTGCGCCTGGGCCTGCCTTCGGTCAGCTACTACGGTGCTCGCAACGTCCAGTTCCTCGATGAGACGCCAAAAGCCCCGGTGATTTTCCACTTCGGCGCCCAGGACAAGAGCATCCCGCCGGACGCCATCCAGGCCCATCGCCAGAAGCTGCCGCAGATGGCCACCTACGTCTATCCGGCCGATCACGCCTTCAACCGGGAGGTCGGACATGCGTATGATCCAGACAGCGCCACCCTGGCGCTGCAACGCACCCTGGACTTCTTCTCGGAGCATCTTGGATGAGCGATTTCGAACTCGATTCACGCCTGGCCACCGATAGCGTGCTGGTGGCGGAAGGACCGTTGTCGCAAGTGCGGCTGATGAACGACGAACGATTCCCCTGGCTGGTACTGGTACCGCGCCTGGCCGGGGTAACCGAGTGGATCGAGCTGGACGGCGAGCAGCAGGACAAGCTGCGCACAGAGCTCAACCGCGCCTGCAAGGCCCTGCACGGTTCCGACGGGGTGGAGAAGATCAACATCGGCGCGCTGGGCAACATCGTGCGCCAGCTGCACTTCCACGTGATCGGCCGCCACGACGGCGATCCGGCCTGGCCGGGACCGGTCTGGGGCAGCGGCCCGGCGCACCGCTACGAGCCGGCGGCGCTGGACCAGCATGTCGCCTACTGGAAGGAACGGCTAGGATATCCGGCCCAGTCCTGAGCCGTTGCCGACCGATGCGATTCAACCTCGTTGCCGCCGTCCTGCTGATCCTGGTCGGGCTGTTCATGCTCGCCAGCAACCTGGGCTGGACCCACCTGAACCTGTCCAAGCTGCTGCTGACCTGGTGGCCGGTGGCGCTGGTCGGCGTCGGTATCGCGATGCTGTTCGGTCGCGGCAAATAAGGTAGCGCCGGGCCCTGCCCGGCGAAAGCAGCGCGCGGCCGCACAAACGGAAACGCCGGGCATGGCCCGGCGCTACCGATACGCGCTGACGCAGGCAGTCAGGTACGCGGCAAGGTCACGCCGGTCTGGCCCTGGTACTTGCCACCACGATCGCGGTACGACGTTTCGCAGACGTCATCGGCTGCGGCCTGGAAGAACAGCATCTGCGCCACGCCTTCGTTGGCGTAGATGCGCGCCGGCAGCGGCGTGGTGTTGCTGAATTCCAGGGTCACGTGGCCTTCCCATTCCGGCTCCAGCGGGGTCACGTTGACGATGATGCCGCAGCGCGCGTAGGTGCTCTTGCCCAGGCACACCACCAGGGTGTCGCGCGGAATGCGGAAGTACTCGACCGTGCGTGCCAGCGCGAAGCTGTTCGGCGGAATGATGCACTCGTCACCGACGATGTCGACGAAGCTGCCCGGGTCGAAATGCTTGGGATCGACGATCGTCGAGTTGATGTTGGTGAACACCTTGAACTCGCGCGAGCAGCGCACGTCATAGCCGTAGCTGGAGGTGCCGTAGCTGACGATGCGCTCGCCGTTGGCCTGCTTGACCTGCCCGGCCTCGAACGGCTCGATCATGCCGTGCTGCTCGGACATGCGGCGGATCCAACGGTCACTCTTGATGCTCATGCTTTGTCCTGGGGAATACGAGGGGGCGCGAGGATTCTAGCAGGGGGCCGGGCATCGTCGCCGGCCCCTGCCCCCGTCCCTTACAGCAGCGACGACAGGATCGGGATCGAGGCGCGCGGGCGCTTGCCCACTTCCTCGATCAGGCGCTGTGCGGCATGACGATAGGCCTGCGCCGGTACCGAGTCCGGCTGGGCGACGGTGATGGGCGTCCCGGCATCGCCCTGCTCGCGGATGCCGATCTGCAGCGGCAGCGAACCCAGCAGCGGCACGCCGTACTGCGCGGCCATGCGCTCGCCACCGCCCTCCCCGAACAGGTGCTCGACATGGCCGCAGTTGCTGCAGGTATGCACTGCCATGTTCTCGACGATGCCCAGTACCGGCACCTCGACCTTCTCGAACATCTTCAGCGCCTTCTTCGCATCCAGAGTGGCGATGTCCTGCGGCGTGGTGACGATCACCGCCCCGGCCAACGGGATCTTCTGGGTCAGGGTCAGCTGGATGTCACCGGTACCCGGCGGCAGATCGATCAGCAGGAAGTCCAGGTCGTCCCACAGGGTGTCGTTGAACAGCTGGGTCATCGCCGAGGTGGCCATCGGACCGCGCCAGATCATCGGCGTGTCCTCTTCGATCAGATAGCCGATCGACATGGTGTCCACGCCGAATGCGCGCAGTGGCTCGATGCTCTTGTTGTCGGGGCTTTCCGGGCGACCGGACAGGCCCAGCATGGCCGGCACGCTCGGGCCGTAGATGTCTGCATCGAGCACGCCGACGCGCGCGCCCAACTGTTGCAGCGCCACGGCCAGGTTGACCGACGTGGTCGACTTGCCGACACCGCCCTTGCCCGAGCCGACCGCGATCACGTTGCGGATGCGGGCATGCGGCGTCAGTCCCTTCTGGACCTGGCTGGCATGGGGACGGCGGGGAGAACTGTTCACAACGAGCACCGGCGGGGTCAGGGGTAATAACCCAACATCATACAAGCTGGACGCAACCTGACTGAAATTCAGGGTTGCTACAGATTCGTGCACAGATTGTTAAGTTCATGTTACGTTCGCAGAGCACTGTTTTGGGCTGCGAAGCTGGCTTTCCAGCGCGCACGATGGCGCATGCGCAGTGCCGATTTTGTTTTTGCTCTCCAATGGAACTACATGAAATACGTAAGCAACACCGCACGTCGCAATACGCTCGCCGTCGCCCTGATTTCCGCTCTGATGGCCGCCTCTCCGGCAATGGCCCAGGACAAGGCGACCAACCTGGACAAGATCACCGTCACCGGTTCGCTGATCCCGCAGACCCAGGTTGAAACCCAGACCCCGGTGATGTCCATCACCGCCGAAGACATCCAGACCCGCGGCTTCAGCAGTGTTGCTGAAGTGCTGCAGCAGTCGTCGCTGACCACCGGCGGCCTGCAGGGCGGCCAGACCTCGGGTTCGTTCACCCAGGGCGCCGAGGCAGCCGGCATGTTCGGCCTGAATCCGGGCTACACCAAGTACCTGATCAACGGCCGCCCGATGCTCTCGTATCCGGCGCTGTACAACGGCAGCGAAACCTTCAACAACATCAGCGGCATTCCGATCGACATCGTCGAGCGCATCGAAGTGCTGCCGGGCGGCCAGTCCTCGCTGTACGGTTCGGACGCGATCGCCGGTGTGGTCAACATCATCCTGAAGGAGCGCATGGACGGCGGCACCATGACCCTCCGTGGCGGCACCTACACTGAAGGCGGTGGCAGCAACATCCGCTTCAGCGCCGCCAAGGGCATCAATGCCTTCGATGACCGCTTCCATGCACTGTTCAACGTGCAGATCGAGAACGGCAGCCCGATCTGGGGCTACCAGCGCGACATCACCCGCCAGAACAATCCGGTCGGCTACACCGCCCAGGTTCCGTCGAACGACTTCGCCGTCATCACCAACGCTGACAACAAGCTGCTGATGATGGACCCGAGCCGTTGCGCCAACGTGGCAGGGCTGTATGACGGCACCACCGTGGTCGGCCAGCGCCCGTCGGGCGAGTCCTGCGGTTCGGTGTACAGCGCCGGCTACAAGACCCTGAAGAACGGCAAGAACAGCGGCCAGTTCTACTCGTCGATGACCTTCGACGTGAACGACAACTTCCAGCTGTTCGCCGACGTGCTGTACAGCAAGGAAAAGACCGAGTTCACCTCCGGCTCCAGCGCCCTCTGGTGGGGCACCAAGTCGGTCATGGGCGGCTTCTACGACCAGGGCCTGGGCAAGGTCGTGAACCTGCAGCGTGCCTTCGCGCCGGAAGAAATCGGCCCGGGTCACTACAACAACATCATGAACTCCGACGAAAGCCGTGCCTACCAGGTCACCCTGGGCGGCAAGGGCATGGTCGGCGACTGGGACTACAGCGCCAGCTTCACCCGTGGCGAGTACCGCCTGGACCAGAACCGCTTCGTACGCTGGAAGGACAAGATCGAAGATTTCTTCGGCCAGACCGTGCTGGGCCCGCGCCTGGGCACCTCGGCTGGCGGCTTCGGCATCTACAACCCGGACTACGCGGCCTTCTACTCGCCGATCACTCCGGACCAGTTCGCCAGCTTCACCGGCTACGGTACCCACCGCAGCAAGACCTGGCAGAACCTGGGCCGCGTGCAGGTGACCAACGGCTCGCTGTTCAGCCTGCCGGGCGGTGACGCCGGCCTGGCCGTCGTGCTGGAAGGTGGCAGCGAAGGTTGGGACTACTCGCCGGACCAGGCGTTCGTCGATGGCAATGTGTGGGGCACCACCGCCGTCGCCGGTGCCGGCCACCGCAGCAACTACGCGGTCACCAGCGAGCTGCGCATGCCGCTGCACGACAAGCTGACCGTCAGCGCGTCGGGCCGCTATGACGCCTTCAAGATCGCCGACAAGACCGTCGACAAGGCCACCTACAGCATCGGCCTGGAATTCCGTCCGATCGAGAGCCTGCTGCTGCGCGGCAAGTACGGTACCGCCTTCCGCGCACCGACCCTGTCCGATGCCTTCCAGGGCATGAGCGGTTCGTACTCGTCCGGCCAGAACGATTACTACCGCTGCAGCCAGCTGGGCTATGGCCTGCGTGATGAGGCCTGCTCGTTCTACAAGAACACCTCGGTGTACAGCGAAAAGTCCGGCAACCCGGACCTGAAGCCGATCACCGCCGATGTGTGGAGCGCAGGTGTGGTGTGGGCCCCGGTCAGCAACTTCTCGCTGTCGGCCGACTACTACAACTGGAAGATCAAGAACGAGGTCAAGACTCTCAGCAGCGACCAGCTGCTGCTGGCCGAGTACCAGTGCCACAACGGCCTGCCGAACAACACCTCGGCCAGCTGCGGTGACGTGACCAACTGGGTGTCCCGCGATGCCGGTGGCAACCTGACCCGCGTGTACACGCCGAAGCTCAACGTTGCCAGCCAGAACCTGGAAGCGGTGACCGTGGCGGCCAAGTACCAGCAGGATATCGGCCGCTTCGGCTCGCTGATGTTCTCCGGCAACTACACCAACATGCTGAAGCGTGAAGTGCAGCCGATGCCGGGTGCCGCCAAGCTCGACCTGCTGAGCGATCCGTACAACATGTGGTACTACGACAACTTCGCCAAGGTCCGCGGCGATCTGTCGGTGGCGTGGAACATCGCCAAGTTCACCACCACCGTGTACGCCAACTACGTCGGCAGCACCCCGAACTACCTGGCCTACACCGGCCGCAGCTACGGCTATGTCCACTCCTCCGGCGCCAAGGCCGGCAAGTGGGGTTCGTACACCACGTACAACCTGAGCATGAACTACCAGGCACAGGAAGATCTGGTCCTGTCGCTGATGGTCAACAACGTGTTCAACAAGCTGCCGGAAGGCCAGCGCTACAACTACCCGGGCAACGAATCGACCCCGTTCAACGACGGCTTCTACAGCGTCTACGGCCGTCAGATCTCGGCCCAGGTCAAGTACAACTTCTGATCCCGTCGTTTTCCGGACTTCGTGTCTGGACCAGGCCCCGCTTCGGCGGGGCCTTTTTTTTGCTCGCAGAAGGCGGTCGAGCGGCTGCGATCCGCATAACGCACCTCAGCATCAGAAGTGATGCAAACCATTGATGCAGAAGCGTTGCGTGCAGTACGAAAGGATCCACCGCACATTGCCATGTTTTGAAACACACCAAAACAATTGTCGTTAGCCATTGATTTCAGGGCTGTTTTGAACTCAAAGACCGCTTGACGAGATGACGGTTGCGTGTTGAACGCGTTAAACGCGTGTTACGGTCCAACTGAATGGAATGCAACTGAACAGATTGTTAAACCGGCAAGGAGGCCGGTCGCCAAGACATTGCTCACTACGGGGATTCACCATGTCTCGCCATCGTTCCACACTCCCACGCCACCCACTGACCCTCGCCCTGCTCGGCACCCTCCTCGCCTCGGGCACCGCCCTGGCACAGAGCAGCAACGCGCCGACCCAGCTCGACCGTGTCACCGTCACCGGCTCGCTGATTCCGCAGACCGAGATCGAGAACCACACACCGGTCCTGACCGTGACCGCCGAGGACATCCAGACCCGAGGCTTCACCAGCGTCGCCGACGTACTGCAGCAGTCCTCGCTGTCCACCGGCGGCCTGCAGGGTGGCCAGACTTCGGCTTCGTTCACCCAGGGCGCCGAAGCGGCCGGCATGTTCGGCCTCAGCCCGGGCTATACCAAATACCTGATCAATGGCCGCCCGATGCTTTCGTATCCGGCGCTGTACAACGGCGGCGATACGTTCAACAACATCAGCGGCATTCCGATCGACATCGTCGAGCGCATCGAGATCCTGCCGGGTGGCCAGTCCTCCCTTTACGGTTCGGACGCGATCGCCGGCGTGGTCAACATCATCCTCAAGGAACGCATGGATGGTGGCGTCCTCAACGTACGTGGCGGCGCCTACAGTGAAGGCGGCGGCAACAGCTTCCGCCTCAGCGGCGCCCGCGGCTTCAATGGCGTCGATGATCGCTTCCATGCCCTGGTCAACGTGCAGTACGAAAAGACCAGCCCGATCTGGGGTTACCAGCGTGACCTGACCAAGGTCAACAATCCCGACGGCTACAGCCCGCAGTACGTCTCCAACGACTTCCTGGTGCTGCTGCCGGCTGCCAACAACGCCTACGCCATGATGGACCCGAACCTGTGCGCCAATGTGGCCGGGCAGTTCGATGGCACCACCGTGCTCGGCACCCGGCCCACCGGCCAGGCATGTGGCTCGACCTATGGCACCGGCTACAAGACCATCAAGAACGGCAAGGAAAGCGCGCAGATCTACAGCTCTGCCACCTTCGACGTGAATGACAACTTCCAGCTGTTCGGCGATGCGCTGTACAGCCTGGAAGAGGTCAAGTACGCAACAGGTTCCGGCTACACCTGGTGGGGCACCTCGTCCGGTTGGGGCCGTTTCTACGACCAGGCCAGTGGCCAGTACATGAACCTGCAGCGCGTGTTCGCTCCGGAGGACATCGGCGGCGGCGGCTACCGCGACATCATGAACACCGACCGCAACAAGGCCTACCAGGTAACGCTGGGCGGGCGCGGCACGGCCGGCAACTGGGACTACAGCCTCAGCTTCACCCGCGGCGAGTACAAGCTGACCGAGCGCAACTTCGTGCGCTGGAACGACCCGATCAACGACTACTTCGAGCAGCGCGTGCTGGGCCCGGTACTGGGCACCACCAGCACCGGCTACGACATCTACAGCCCGAACTGGGAAGCGTTCTACTCACCGTTGCCGTCTGGCGACTTCCAGAGCTTCACCGGTTACAGCTACAGCGAAAGCCGTACCTGGCAGAACCTGGCCCGTGCGCAGGTCACCAACGGTTCGCTGTTCAAGCTGCCGGGTGGCGACGCCGGCCTGGCCGTGGTCGTTGAAGGCGGCAGCGAAGGCTGGGACTACAGCCCTGATCCGGGCCTGATGGATGGCAGCGTGTGGGGCACCACGGCGGTTTCCGGTGCCGGCCACCGCAGCAACTACGCAGTGACCGGTGAACTGCGCCTGCCGCTGCATGACACGCTGACGGTCACCGGCTCCGGCCGCTACGACGCCTTCAAGATCGGCAGCAACACCGTCGACAAGTCCACCTACAGCATCGGCATTGAGTTCCGTCCGATCGAAAGCCTGCTGTTCCGCGGCAAGTACGGCACGGCGTTCCGCGCTCCGACCCTCTCCGACGCATTCCAGGGCCGTAGCGGCTACTACGCCAACGGCTCCACCGACTACTACCGTTGCGGCCAGTTGGGCTACGACCCGGCCAATACCACCGGCTGTCCGTATGACAGCGTCTCGGTGTTCGGCACCCGCGCCGGCAATCCGGACCTGGAACCGATCACCGCCGACGTCTGGAATGCAGGTGTTGTGTGGGCACCGATCAACAACCTGTCGCTGTCGGTGGACTACTACAACTGGAAGATCAAGAACGAGGTCGATACGCTCAGCTCCGACCAGCTGCTGCTGGCCGAGTACTACTGCCGTGGCGGCCAGGCCAACAACACCTCGGCCAGCTGCCAGAACGTCAACGACTGGATCACCCGCGATGCGTCCGGCGTGTTGGACGAGATCTACACCCCGAAGATGAACGTCGCCCGCCAGAACCTGGAAGCGCTGACCGCCAGCTTCAAGTACGTGCACGACATGGGCCGCTTCGGTTCGCTTCAGTTCTCGGGCAACTACACCGACATGCTCAAGCGCGAACTGCAGCCGCAGCCGGGCGATGAGTTCCTGGACCTGCTGCGTGACCCGTACGCGATGTGGGTGTACGACTCGTACGCCAAGGTGCGTGCCGATGGTTCAGTCGGCTGGGCCAAGGACAAGTGGACCACCACCCTGTACGCCAACTACATCGGCAAGACGCCGAACTACATGGCGTACGTGGGCAATGGCTACGACTACGTCCACAGCTCCGGCTACAAGGCAGGCAAGTGGGGCTCCTACACCACTTACAACCTGAGCGTGAACTACCGTGCGCTGGACAACCTGACCCTGTCGCTGATGGTCAACAACGTGTTCAACAAGATGCCGGACAACCAGCGCTTCAGCTTCGCCGGCACCAGCGGCCAGCCGTACAACAACTACCTGTACAACGCCTACGGGCGTGCGATCTATGTGCAGGCCAAGTACGAGTTCGGCGGCAAGTAAGCAAGCCGACCACGCTTGTGGGCGCCCCGCCTTGGCGGGGCGCCCATTGGGCCGGGCGGAACTGAGAATTCACACAGAGTTGACGGACCGCGGGCACTCGTTCATCTTCAGGTCATCTTGATGGATCAACGCCAAGGACGTCCCGAAGATGAACCACCCCGCTGTGACCCCTGCCGCACTGGTCGCTGTCCTGGCGCTCGCCGCCAGTCAGGCCATGGCCGCCCCCACTCCCCTGCCGGTTGAAGACTTCGCCAGGATCCCTTCGATCCAGTCGGTCTCGATGAGCCCTGACGGCAAGCAGCTGGTTGCCATCATCGCTGCGCCTGGCAGCAACAACGGCGACACCGCCCTGGCCAACTGGAACCTGGACAAGATGGGGGCGGGGCCGGTCGCCATCACGCCCTCCGGCGACCGCATGAAGTTCATTGCCGCCAGCGCCCTGAAAGCAGGACGCAGCCTGGTGATCGGTCGCCAGGAACTGACCGCACAGCTGGCCGGCTGTGGCGAAGGTAATTCGGTGGGCTCGACCAAGACCTTCCTGGCCAAGGCCTACCTGACCGACAGCAGCCAGACGAAGTTCGACGAAGCCTTTGCCGACAACAGCCGCAAGCTTGGCATCAGCGAGCAGACGCGACGCTGCCTGGAGATCGCCGGCACGGCCTCACTGGTGCATTCGCTGCCGCTGGACCCGGACAAGGTGATCATCTCGCAGGTCAACCAATCCACGCTTTCGTCGAACTATTACCTGTTCAACCTGCGCACCGGAGAGACCGGACTGCTGTTCCGCGGCGACGCCCGTTCCACCCCGGGCCTGTTCCATCCTCGCGATGGCGAACTGTTGACCCGCACCCAGATCGAACCTGCCGGCTCGAACGAGTACGAGCAGCAGATCTTGATCAAGAACAAGAGCAGCGGCCAGTTCGAGAAGCATGACCCGCTGACCACGCGCCTGAGCGATCGCTACACCATGGATGTGGCCGGGATCGACGACCAGACAGGCAAGCTGTACGTGCTCACCGACAGGTTCTCCGAGCAGGTACAGGCCCGCTTGTATGACCCGGTCACCCGCACCTTCGACAGCGAACCGCTGGCGGCCCACCCGCAGTACCCGATTGGCGGCCTGATCCTGGGCACCAAGCCGAGCAACTTCAACCAGGTCCTTGGCTTCTACCTCGAGGGCCCGCGCCGTGAAGCCGTGTATGTGGACCCGCAGATGAAGGGGCTGTACGAGGGCCTGAAGAAGGCCTACCCGGACACCTACATTGCCATCACCGGCTACAACGACGACCTGTCGCGGGTCCTGTTCACTACCAACGCGGCCAACCTGCCTACGACCTACCGCATGCTGAGCGATCGCAAGCAGGTCACCACCCTGGGAAGCGAACGCCCCTGGATCGATGGCAAGCAGATCGGCGAGCAGCGCTGGGTCACTTACACCGCGCGCGACGGCCGCAGGATACCGGCGATTGTCGATCTGCCCGCCGGCTGGAAACAGGGAGATGCACCGCTTCCGGCCCTGGTGCACCCGCATGGCGGCCCTTGGGCACGTGACTACACGGGATGGGATGTCTCGGGCTGGGTGCCCTTCTTCACCTCGCGCGGCTACGCAGTGATCCGCCCGCAATACCGTGGTTCCACCGGCTTTGGCCGAGAGCATTGGCTCGCCGGCGACAAGCAGTGGGGCCTGTCGATGCAGGACGACAATGACGACGCCGCCGCCTGGCTTGTACAACAGGGCATCGCCGCCAAGGATCGCTTGGCCATTTTCGGTTACTCCTACGGCGGCTTTGCCGCAGCTGCAGCGACCGTGCGCGCCCCGTCGCCCTTCCAGTGTGCAATCGCTGGCGCTCCCGTCACAGATCTCGCACGGCTGGGTGTCTCCTGGAGCGAAAACAGGCTGCAACGCATCCTGCAGGGGCAGACGGTGAAGGGCATGGACCCGATGCAGAACACGGCCAAGGCCAACATTCCTCTCCTGACCTTCGTTGGCGACCGCGACGTACGCACCCCGGCCTTCCACGCCAGGAACTTCTACAACGCGGTCAAGGACAAGGTGCCAGCGAAGTTCGAGCTTATCCCGGACATGCCACACAGCATGCCGTGGTACCCCAGCCACTTCCAGGCAACCCTGCCGCTGATGGCTGACTTCCTCGCCAAGGACTGCGGTCCCGGCGGCCTCTGATCCTCGGCAAGTCCGCTGCCGCCCCGGCAATCCCGACAACCCCGCCGACCTCTGGTCGGCGGGGTTTTTCATACTGAAACCTGAATTTTCCATTAGCAACAACAGGTTACAGAGAGTGTCCATTCACGTTGCATTTACTTTACGCGACACATACACTCCATTAACCGAAGCATAACAAATGGGGGTCCAGCAACATGCGCAAAACCAACCGCCTTACTACGCCAAGCCGCCTGCCGCTCGCCCTGGCAGTGCTCACCTGCCTGCAGGCAGCCCCGGTCCTGGCCCAGGAAGCAGTACAAACGGAATCGGCGGCGTCAAGCGCCTCCAATGAAAGCAAGAAGGCGACCAACCTTGACAAGGTCACGGTCACCGGCTCACTGATCCGTCGTGCCGATTACGAGACCACCTCGCCGGTCTTCACCATCGATACAGAACGAAATGCAACCCAGGGCCAGGTGAACGTCGCCGAGTTCCTGCAGAAGTCGGCCATTGGTGCCGCTGAAACCCAGATCACCAACCAGTTCGGTGGCTTCAACACCAACGGCGGTACCGGTGTGCAGACCTTCTCGCTGCGTGGGCTGGGTGCCAACCGCACGCTGGTCCTGCTGGACGGCCAGCGCCCGGGCCCGGCCGGCACCCGTGGTGCCGTCGGTGCATTCGACCTGAACGTGCTGCCGACCGCCGTGCTGCAGCGCGCCGAGATCGTGAAGGACGGTTCGTCCTCGATCTATGGTTCCGATGCCGTCGCCGGCGTGGTCAACCTGATAACCAAGAAGCACTTCGATCGTCCGGAACTGACCGTTACCGGCCGCGTACCGACCGAAGGCGGCGGGGAAGTGTTCTCCGCGTCGCTGGCCAATGGCTGGAACTTCGAGCGCGGTAGCATCGTCGCCGCCGTCGAGTGGTACCGCCAGAATGAGCTGACTCGCGGTGACCGCGACTACTTCAAGTGCGCCGAAGACCTGGTCTGGGACGCAGATGGCAACCGCGTCGACCGTGTCGACCGCTCGATCCTGGCCAACACCAACCTGGGTGGCTGCCAGAACATGCTGCACAACGTAGTGGACGTGACCAACAACCGGGTCACCACACGCTACGTGCCCAGCGCGGATGGCTCCACGGTAGGTCCGTTCCCGGGCTACCGCCCGCGCGCCAACCAGACCTATGCCAACGGCAATCCGATTGCCACCTATGAAGAACCGTACAACTTCCAGGAGTACGGCAAGTCCCACATCGTCAACAAGCAGGAGCGAAAGTCAGTCTACTTCGCCACTGACTTCGGTTTCGATTCGTTCAACTGGAAAACCCAGTTCCTGTACAACAACCGCACCACCGACAACTTCCAGTGGCGCCAGTTCTTCCCGACCGTCCGCCTGCCGGGCAGTGCAACGGCTACGGCACAGCCGATCATGCCGTTCAAGAGCATCTCCAACACCGAGGTTGACTACTTCTACTTCGCCAACAAGCTCGATGGCCTGATCAAGGGCACCGACACCTGGGCGTGGGAAGTTAACGCCAACTACAGCCGGTCCAGCGGCAAGTACAGCACCCTCGGCATCCGCAACTCGATCAGCGGCGATATCGGTCGTCCGGGGGCCGGCACCACGATGGCCGCCAACTACTTCGATCCGGGCTATCTGAGCGGTGCCAAGGTCGACGAACTGGTGAGCATCCTCGGCGTCTGGGCCAACGGCAAAACCACCTACGACCAGACCACCGTCAACGCGGTGTTCAGTGGTGAACTGTTCGACCTGCCGGCCGGCGCCGTGTCCACCGCAGTTGGCTTCGAGTACCGCAACTACAAGATCGACGACAAGCCGGCACCGGAGAACTACGATCTGTGGGGCTCGACCACCGCCGATCGCACCAAGGGCGACGACAAGGTCAAGGAAGCCTTCGTCGAATTCGACATTCCGCTGCTGAAGGGCCTGCCGGGTGTTGAATCGCTGTCGGCCAATGCATCAGGCCGCGTCTTCAAGTACGACTCGATCTCCGGCTCGGACAACGTGTGGAAGCTCGGCCTGAACTGGCAGATCATTCCCTCGCTGCGCCTGCGCGGCACCATCGGCACGTCGTACCGCGCACCGGGCCTGTACGAAATGTACCTGGGCAATCAGACCGGCTTCCTGGCGCAGACGCAGATCGACCCCTGCATCCGCTGGGGTGAAAGCAACAACACCCGCATCCAGGCCAACTGCGGCGCGGCAGGCATCCCGGCCGACTACACCGGTGCCGGCAACTCCAGCGCTACCGTGTATACCCGCGGCGGCAAGGACGGCAACCTGACTCCGGAAACCTCGCGCGCGCGCAGCGTCGGCCTCGTATTCACGCCTTCGTTCGCCGACCTGAGCATCGCCATCGACTACTTCGACTACGAAGTGCGCGATCAGATCACCTCGCTCGGTGCGCCCTCCATCCTGCAGGGCTGCTACGAGTCGACCACCTATCCGAACCGTTACTGCGATCTGCTGCGCCGCAATCCCAGCACCAGCGCAAACGCGAACATGGTGACCGAGGTGTATGCCCAGTACCTGAACATCAACCGCCAGCGCACCCGCGGTTGGGACATGACCCTGAACTGGGATCATGAGTTCAGCTTCGGCAAGTTCTCGCTGGACTCGCAGATCACCTACACGGTGGAAGACACCGCCGAGCTGTTCGACAGCGCCGCTGCCAGCGGCCTGTCCTCGTCCGACCGCCTGGGTGACCTTGGCCGTCCGGACCTGGTCGGCAACCTGGGCCTGAGCCTGAAGCGTGGCGACTGGACCTACAATTGGCTGACGCAGTACATCGCCCAGACCAAGGATCCGGACCTGGACGAAAAGTTCACCTACCAGGGCCGTCCGAACTCCTACCGCGATACCACTCTGGAAAGCCGCTTCTACCACACTGCTTCGGTCAGCTACGACCAGGCCGACTGGCAGATCCTGGTGGGCGTGGCGAACGTGCTGAACACCAAGCCGCCGCTGATCTCCAGCAGCGTCTACTCGTCGCGCTACGGCAACACCTACCCGTTCGCAACCCAGTACGACTACTACGGCCGCACCCCGTTCGTGCGCCTGAAGTACAAGTTCTGATCCTGGGCGGATAGCAGTACCCCGACAGACCCGGCTTTTGCCGGGTCTGTCTTTTCCGGGCAAGGCAGCGGCCCTTGCGCCCGGCCATGACCTTCGACACCCTTGCAGGGCAGGCCGGCGGCGTATCGTTCGGCCCACGGCCGTCCCCGCGGCCCTTCCCTGACTCACTCGGCCTGGAGGCCATTCAAGTGACCCGTACTCCCAAGATCGTGCTGCTGACCCTGGCCGTTTCGGCCGCGCTGGTCGGCTGCGGCAAGAACGAAACCCCGGCCAAGGACGCCACCGCCTCCACGCCGGCTACCACCGAAGCCACCAACTACACGCTGGACGAAAGCAAGCTGCCGGCCTACAACGCCTTCCAGCCGAGCGATCTGGACACCAGCAAGGACGCCTGCGGCGCGTTCGGCGACTACGTCAACAGCAAGTGGCTGGCGGCCAATGAGATTCCGGGCGACCGCACCAGCTGGGGCGCGTTCACCATCCTCGACGAGCGTTCGGTCGCCGTGCAGCACCAGCTGGCTGAACAGGTGGCGCAGGTCAAGAACCCGAACCACATCGAGAAGATCGTCGGCGACCTCTGGGCCACCGGCATGGACGAAGCCAAGATCAACGCGCAGGGCATCGAGCCGCTGAAGGCCGACCTGACCGCGATCGAGGGCCTGCAGGACAAGGCAGCCATCGCCAACTACCTGCGCACCAGCGCCGCCAAGGGTGACAACATCCTGTTCGGCTTCGGCGCCGAAGCCGACTTCAAGAACTCGGCCGTGAACATGGCCTACGCCAGCCAGGGCGGTCTGGGTCTGCCGGACACCACCTACTACACCGATGCCAAGAACGCGGACAAGCTGAAGGCCTACCAGGCGCACGTCGCCAAGGTGCTGGAACTGTCCGGCGTCGCCGCGGCCGACGCCGCCAAGCAGGCCGAAGAAGTGGTCAAGTTCGAAACCCGACTGGCCAAGGCCTCCAAGTCGCGCGTCGAGCTGTCGCGCAACGTTGAGCTGTTCTACAACCCGGTCACTCTGGCCGACGCCGACAAGCTGACCCCGAACTTCAACTGGACCGAGTTCTTCAAGTCGCAGGGCGTTGCCGCGCCGGAGAAGTTCTCGCTGGCCATGCCGGCCTTCCATGAAGAAGTGAGCAAGGCGCTGGGCGATACCGATCCGTCGGTGTGGCGTGCCTACCTGCGCTTCCACACCGTGGACAGCGCTTCGCCGTACCTGGCCGACGCCTTCGTGCAGGAGAACTACGAGTTCTACGGCAAGACCCTCAATGGCCAGAAGGAACAGAAGCCGCGCTGGAAGCGCGTGCTGGGCACCATCGAGAACGATGCCGGCGAAGCCTTCGGCCAGCTGTACGTGAAGGTGGCCTTCTCGCCGGAAGCCAAGGCGAAGATGGAAGAGCTGGTGAAGAACCTGGCGGCTTCGCTGAAGGAACGCATCCAGGGCTTGAGCTGGATGAGCGAGGAAACCAAGGCCAAGGCCATCGCCAAGTGGGAAACCTTTACCCCGAAGATCGGCTACCCGGACAAGTGGCGTGACTGGTCGGGCCTGCAGACCCAGCGCGACAGCTTCCTGGGCAATGTGCGCGCCGCCAGCGAATTCAACTACAAGTTCAACCTGTCCAAGATCGGCAAGCCGGTGGACAAGACCGAGTGGGGCATGACCCCGCAGACGGTCAATGCCTACTACAACCCGCTGCAGAACGAGATCGTGTTCCCGGCTGCCATCCTGCAGCCGCCGTTCTTCGATCCGAAGGCCGACGACGCGCTGAACTACGGCGGCATCGGTGCGGTGATCGGCCATGAAATGACCCACGGTTACGACGACCAGGGTGCGCGCTTCGGGCCGACCGGCAACATGGAAGACTGGTGGACCCCGGCCGACAAGAAGAACTTCGAAGGCCTGACCGGCAAGCTGGTCAAGCAGTTCGACCAGTACAAGGTCGACGGCCAGGCGGTGAACGGCCACCTGACCCTGGGCGAGAACATCGCCGATCTGGGTGGCCTTGCCACCGCCTACGATGCCCTGCAGAAGGCCACCGCCGGCAAGGAAGATGCGAAGGTCGACGGCTTCACCCGCGACCAGCGCTTCTTCTTCAACTGGGCCACCGTGTGGCGCACCAAGTACACCCCGGAGAACGCCAAGGTCCGCCTGGCCACCGATCCGCACGCCCCGGCGCAGTTCCGTGCCATGGGTGCGCCGTCGAACCTGCCGACCTTCGCCGCTGCGTTCCAGTGCAAGGCCGGTTCGCCGATGGTCCGCGCCGGCGAACAGCAGGTGGTGATCTGGTAAGCCCTGGCTGATGCCAAGGTAGACCTGCAGAGGCCCGGGAATTCCCGGGCCTCTGCTTTTGGCGGCGCATTGCATGTCATCCACGCATGGCCTGGATCTACTGATGCCGGTGACCCGCGAACAGGGCGTGACGCCTGCATGCCGCGTCGATGCACAGCTTGCTATAGTGCGCGCGCCCTCAATCCATCACGGATTCGTTCCACATGCCCAATTTCCGTCCGCTTGCCATCGCCCTGGGCATCAGCCTGGCGACCCTGGTCCCGACCCACGATGCATTCGCCGCCAAGAAAAAGGCTGCGCGCGCCCCGGCTGTCAGCGCCCAGTGCAGCGACTTCTACGACGCCACCAATGCAGGCTGGCTGAAGGCCAACCCGGTACCGCAGACCGGCGCCATCACCGCACTGGGCCAGCTGGTCGACCGCAGCCGCCAGCAGCAGCGCGAACTGCTCGACGCGGCGATGAAGTCGCCGCAGGGCAACGTGCAGAAGCTGCTGGGTGATTTCTGGGCCAGTGGCCTGGACGAAGCGGCCGTGGAAGCGGACGGCTCCAACCCGATCGCACCGCTGCTGACCCGCATCAACGCGATCAAGAAGGCCAAGGATGTACCGGCCTCGATCGCGGCACTGCACCAGGTCGGCATCCCGGTGGCCTTCAACTTCGGCCCGGACGTCGACCTGAAGGCACTTGACCGTCACATCGGCTACTTCATGCAGGGCGGCATGGGCTTGCCGGATCCGGCGTTCTATACCCGTACCGATGCCGACACCGTGGCCCTGATGGGGCGCTACCGCAACTACGTCAAGCAGATTCTGGCGCTGACCGGCACCCCGGCCGCCAAGCTGGATGCCGAGTCGCAGGCGGTGATCGCGCTGGAAACCGAGCTGGCACGCAATGCGCAGTCGCTGGCCGGCATCAACAACCCGTTCAACAACTACGCGCCGATCTCCACCAAGGAGCTCAACAGCCGCTACCGCAACCTGCAGCTGGACGCTTTCCTGAAGGCACAGGGCGTGGATGACGACCTGGTCTCGCTGGCCGACCCGGGCCTGTTCAAGCAGCTCGACGGCATGGTCACCAAGCTCAAGCCGGACCAGTGGAAGGCCTACCTGCGCTGGCGCGTGGGCGACTCGATGGCGCCGTACCTGTCCAAGGCCTACCGCGACGCCGAGTTCGAATTCCGCGGCCGCGTGCTGCGTGGCGAGACCCTGCCGCCGCAGCGTTGGGAAGACGTGCTCGATGCGATCAACGTGGCCGCTGGCCCGATGGTCGGTCGCGAATACGCCGCCCGTTACCTGTCGGCCGAAGACCGTCGCCAGGCGGCGTGGATCGTCGACAAGGTCCGTGAAGTGCAGATCGAAGCGGTCAAGAACAGCAGCTGGATGAGCGCCGAGGCCAAGACCGAAGCGCAGGCCAAGCTGGCCGCGCTGAAGATCGAGATCGGCACCCCGCTGCGCGACCTCGACTACAGCGTGCAGCCGATGGGCCGCGGCTCGTTCGGCGGCAACATGCTGATCGCTTCGACCTGGCGCCATCGCGAGGAAATGAAGCGCATCGGCAAGGGCAACGCCGACCGTCGCTGGGACGTGCTGCCGCAGCAGCCGTCGCTGGCCTACGACCTGGCCCAGAACCGCCTGATCGTCACCGCCGCGATCCTGCAGGGCCCGGTGTTCAACGCCAAGGCCGATGCCGCCGACAAGTTCGGCAGCTTCGGTGGCCTGGTTGGCCACGAACTGACCCGTGCGATCGATGCCAAGGGTGCGCTGGTCGACGCCAAGGGCGAGTTGCGCAGCTGGTGGACCCCGGCCGACAAGACCGCCTGGACCCTGCTCGGCAACCGCGTGGCCGCGCAGTACGGCAGCTATGATTTCCCGGGCGTGAAGGGTGCCAAGGTCAACGGCACGCTGACCCAGGAAGAGAACCTGGCCGACATCGCCGGCCTGGAGCTGGCCTGGGCGGCTTATCTCGCACAGGAGCCGAAGGCCAAGCAGGCACAGCAGCAGGGCTTCTTCCGCGCCTGGTCGGCGCTGTGGGCACAGCAGCTGTCGCCGAACGAAGCCGTGCGCCGCCTGACCGCCGACATCCGTGCGCCGGGCCTGTGGCGCAGCAACGGCACGCTGGCCAACCTGCCGGCATTTGGCGCTACCTTCAGCTGCAAGGCCGGCCAGCCGATGCAGCGCAGCGAAGCCGAGCAGATCAAGGTCTGGCGCTGAGCCAACTGCCGCACCGGTAATGCAGAGGGCGCCTTCGGGCGCCCTTTTTTGCGGGTGCAGCACGATCCCGGGTTAACACCGGGCGTGCTATCGCTGCGGCTTCGTCCATCGCGGAGCCCCGACATGGCACACAAGAATACGATCTGTGTCTGGTACGACAACGGCGCGCTCGAGGCCGCCACCTTCTACGCCAGCCTCCTGCCCGACAGCGCGGTGACCGCCGTGCATCACGCCCCCGGTGACTATCCCGACGGCAAGGAAGGCAATGTGCTGACGGTCGAGTTCACGGTCTGTGGTGTTCCCTGTGTCGGCCTCAACGGCGGCACCGCGTTCAAGCACAGCGAAGCGTTCTCCTTCCAGATCCAGACCGAGGACCAGGCCGAGACCGACCGCCTGTGGAATGCGATCGTCGGCAACAGCGGACAGGAGAGCCAATGCGGCTGGTGCAAGGACCGCTGGGGCATCTCCTGGCAGATCAGCCCGCGCATGCTGATCGAAGCGGTAACCAGCAAGGACAAGGCACTGGCCAAGCGCGCCTTCAACGCGATGATGCCGATGAAGAAGATCGACATCGCCACCATCGAAGCGGCAATCAAAAAAGGGGACGGAGGGGATTAAGTCGTTTCTGCCCCTGTCCTGTGCTCAGATGCAGATTGCGACTTAACTCCCTCCGTTCCTTTTTCCGAGGTGCTGATGACCTGGGATGCGATCATCGTTGGCGGTGGCCACAACGGCCTGGTCTGCGCGGCCTATCTGGCGCGCGGCGGAAAGAAAGTGCTGGTGCTGGAACGTCGTGGCGTTCTCGGCGGCGCGGCAGTCACCGAGGAATTCCATCCCGGTTTCCGCAATTCGGTGGCGTCATACACGGTCTCGCTGCTGCAACCGCAGGTGATCGATGACCTGCAGCTGCATGCACATGGGCTGCGCATCGTCGCGCGTCCGGCCAACAACTTCCTGCCGTTGCCTGATGACCGCTATCTGCTGTCGGCGCTGGGCCGCACCCAGGCCGAAGTAGCGAAGTTCTCCAAACAGGATGCGCAGCGCTTGCCAGCGTACGAGGCGCGCCTGGAGATCTTCGCCGACGTACTGCGCGCGTGGGCTCTGCGTGCGCCACCGGATCTGGGCGTGACGGGCGGTTGGCGTGCCCTGCCCGCCCTGTGGCAGATGGGCCGCCTCGGTCGTGAACTGGCTACGCTGGATACCTCGCTGCGGCAGGAACTGCTCGACCTGTTCACGCTGTCGGCGGCCGAGTATCTGGATCGCTGGTTCGAGAGCGCGCCGATCAAGGCGCTGTTTGGTTTCGATGGCATCGTCGGCAACTACGCAAGCCCGTACACACCGGGCAGTGCGTACGTGCTGCTGCACCACGTATTCGGCCAGTGCAATGGCGTGAAAGGCGCGTGGGGCCACGCGATCGGCGGCATGGGAGCGATCAGCCAGGCGATTGCGGCGTCGGCACGCGAGGCCGGCGCGGAACTGCGCGCGGAGGCCGAGGTGCAGCGCGTGCGGATCGAACAGGGCCGCGCGGTGGGCGTGGAACTGGCCAACGGTGAAATCCTGCGTGCAAGAGCAGTGATCGCCAACGTCAATCCAAAACTGCTGTACGAGCAATTGTTGGAACCTTCGCAGGTACCGGCAGCTACGCGCGAGCGGATGGCGAACTGGCGTTGCGGCTCCGGCACCTTCCGGATGAACGTGGCGCTGTCGCGGTTGCCGGACTTCCGCGCCCTGCCCGGCCCCGGCGATCACCTCAGCGCCGGCATCATCATGGCGCCCAGCCTGGACTACATGGACCGGGCCTGGCTGGATGCGCGCCGCGACGGCTGGTCGCGCGAACCGATCGTGGAAATGCTCATTCCCAGTACGCTGGACGATTCGCTGGCGCCGCCCGGCCAGCATGTGGCCAGCCTGTTCTGCCAGCACGTGGCGCCGGTGTTGCCTGAAGGCCGCCATTGGGATGATCACCGCGAAACCGTGGCCGACCTGATGATCGCCACCGTTGAACGGTATGCACCCGGCTTCGCCGACAGTGTTCTCGGTCGACAGGTGCTGTCACCGCTGGATCTTGAACGGACCTTCGGCCTGATCGGTGGCGACATTTTTCATGGCGCGCTCAGTGCCAACCAGCTGTTCTCGGCTCGACCGATGGTCGGCCAGGCCGGCTATCGCGGCGCCCTGCCCGGACTATACCTGTGCGGGTCGGGCACCCATCCCGGTGGCGGTGTGACCGGTGCGCCGGGACACAATGCCGCGCAGGTGGTGTTGCAGGATCTGTAGATCCTCGCCACGCGCGGATGCGGGTTTGCCCTGCCGTTGTCGCGATCTGCTGTTGGTAGGTGCCAACCAAGGTTGGCACGAGTCAGCAGAAGCGATTGCCAACCAAGGTTGGCAACTACCGGGCAATGCGTGCCGACCAACGGTCGGCACCTACAGCGTCAAATGATCCCGTTCAAAGCGTGCCAACCAAGGTTGGCACCTACCCGCGTGAAGCGAGGCGCATCGCGCCTCACTTCACGCTGCGCAGATGGTTCGGGCGCTTCGGCGGGCCGGGCGGACGACGCTTGTTGAACGGCGGCTGCCCGCGCCAGTAGCGGATCAGCAACCAGCCGAACAGCATGCCGCCCAGGTGCGCGAAATGGGCCACGCCCGGCTGCCAGCCGGTCATGCCCAGCACCAGCTCGCCCACGCCGAACAGGATCACGAAGGTCCGTGCCTTCATCGGAATCGGCGGGAACAGCAGCATCACCCGTTGGTTCGGGAACAACATGCCGTAGGCCAGCAGCAGGCCGAACACGCCACCGGAAGCGCCCAGCACCGTGGCCGGGTTTTCCAGCAGCGTGCCCACCAGCAGCTGGCAGACGCCGGCACCGGCCACGCACACCAGGTAATAGAGCAGGAAGCGCTTCTCGCCCCAGGTCTGCTCCAGTGGCGCGCCAAACATGAAGACGGCCAGCATGTTGAAGAACAGGTGCCCGAAGCTGCCGTGCAGGAAGCCATAGGTCAGCAGCTGCCACGGCTGGAAGTTGCCACCCGGCGAGAATGCGTCGAAGCCCTGCTGCAACGGTTGCAGCATGAACGGCTCGAAGGTCTGCATGCCGAGCAGGAACGGCTGCTGCAGCAGGAACAGGATCGCGTTGGCGATCAGCAGGGCCTTGGTAACGGTAGGCAGTCGCGGGAACATGGGAGCACCGGCATGGAACGGCCTCCATCATAGCCGCAGCACCGTGTCTTGTTGGCGACCGGCAGGCGTAGCCTGTTCAGTCGCCAGCGGCGCTCAACCGGGGCCCCACACGGCCGCATCCAGCGCTGCAACCGGATCGGTCGCGGGCATCCGCACCCGACCATTCTCCACCACTACGCCCTCGGCACGCAGCCGCTGCGACTGCTCGCGCCAGCCGGCCGACCCTTCTTCCATGGCAATGCGCCCATCCGAGCGCAGCACGCGGTGCCAGGGCAGGTCTGGATCGTCGTTCTGGCCGAGGATGCGTGCGGTCAACCGCGCGCGCCCAGGCAGGCCGGCACGCATCGCCACCTGGCCGTAGCCCATCACCTTGCCAGGCGGAATCGCACGGATCACCGCCAGGATGCGCGCACGCGCCTGCTCCGGCGTCAGCGTCGCAGGCGGGTCACCAGCAGTACGCCGATCAGCACCAGTACGGTGCCGGCGATCTGCGCCGGCCCCATCGGTTCGTCGAGCAGCCATAGGCTCATCACGATGGTGGAAACAGGACCCAGCATACCGACCTGCGCGGCCAGCGACGAACCCACGCGCTGCACCGCCAGCATGATCGCCAGCACCGGCAGCACCGTGCACACGGTGGCGTTGACCAGCGACAGCCACTGCACCGGCGCCGGAGCCTGCCACAGCAGCGGCAGCGGATGGGTCACCGCGAAATGCAGCAGCACCAGCGCGCTGGCCACGCAGCTGGCATAGGCGGTCAGCCGCACCGCACCGATGCGCGCCACCACCTGCCCACTGCCGAACAGGTACAGCGCGTAGCTGAGTGCACTGCCCAGCACCAGCAGGCTGCCGAGGATGATCTGCCCGCCCTCACGCTGCAGATCGTGGCCGAAGGCGATCAGCACGCCGATATAGCTCAGCACCAGCGCACCGATCTGCCAGCGGCCCGGCCGCTGTCGTGCCAGCAGCACGTTGATCAGCAGTACCAGGGTCGGGTTCAAGTACAGGATCAATCGTTCCAGGGTCACGCTGATGTACTGCAGGCCCTGGAAATCCAGCAGGCTGGACAGGTAGTAACCGGTGAAGCCGAGCCACAGCACGCGTGCGCAGTCAGCCCAGGAAAGTCGCTCTGCACGGCGCGAGGCCCACACCGCCATCAGCGCGAACAGGGGCAGCGCCATCAGCATGCGCAGCGCCAGCAGCGTTGTGGCATCCACGCCATGGCGCAGCCCCAGCTTGACGATGATGGCCTTGCCTGAAGCGGCAATGGCGCCGATTGCAGCCAGGCCGATGCCGCCCAGAGCGATGCGCGGGGACGTGGTGGCGATGCGGGGGGAAGAAGTGGACATCAGGAAGAAAACGGGCCGCATGGGCGGCTGGAAGCAGCCGGATTGCTTCCAATTGTCTCATGGCACTTCCGGGCGAACGATCCGATGTCCGTTCATGCTCACTGCAACTCCTGATCCACGCATGGCGTGGATCTACGTGTCGACCAAGGTCGACAACTACCAACAGCAACACAAAACGCAGTTCGGACAGATCGCAGGAGTCTGTCGAAGGCGGGGTGGGTCCGGTTGCGGGGGCGTGAGCCGCATGGGCCCGAGGCACGCCTCGGGCGGGTTGGGCAGGACGCCCAACCCCGGTCTTGCCGTGTACGCAGGACAGCGCACACGAGCAAGCGGCGACCGAGCTTGCGGGGGTGAGGGCGCTTTGCTTGCGAAGCACTGCTTCGCAAGCGCCCGAACGCACAGCCGCCAGCGGCTGGGCCGGGCCCCGGAGGGGGACTTGCAGCGCCCCCCGCAACCGGACCCACCCCGCCATTCCACGGAATGCACGCTGTTGCTGTTGCTGTTGCTGTTGCTGTTGCTTCGGCCGTTGCTGTCGAGGTTGCCGGCCAGCGGCCGGCACTACCGTGAGTGTCGGCTCAGCGCATCAACACCACTTCTTCAGCAGACGTCGGGTGGATCGCCACGGTGTCGTCGAACTGGGCCTTGGTCGCGCCCATCTTCACCGCCACTGCGAAGCCCTGCAGGATCTCGTCTGCGGCCTCGCCCAGCAGATGGATGCCGACCACGCGTTCTTCCGGGCCGGCGCAGACCATCTTGAACAGGCTGCGCTGGGTGCCATTTGCCAGCGCCTGCAGCATCGGGCGGAAACGGCTGTGGTAGACGCTCACCTGGTCGAAACACGCGCGTGCTTCTTCTTCGCTCATGCCCACCGCGCCCAGCGGTGGGTGCGAGAACACTACGCTGGCCACGTTCTCGTAATCCATCTTCGATTGCGGCCGGCCACCGAACAGGCGGTCCATCAGCCGCCGCGATGCCGCCACCGCCACCGGGGTCAGGCCGACCTTGCCGGCGATGTCCCCCACCGCGTGCACGCTCGGCACGTTCGTGGTCTGCCACTCGTCCACCTGCACCTGCTGGTGCTCGCCGATGCCGATGCCGAGTGCTTCCAGGCCCAGATCACGGCTGTTGCCGCGGCGGCCGGTAGCAAAGAACACCGCATCGAACACGCTGTCGAGTGGGCCGTCATGGCCGAATGCACGCACGCGTTCACCATCGCGCTGCAGTTCGCGCAGGCGGTAGTCGAAATGGATGCGCACGCCCTGCTGTTTCAGGTTCTCGGCCAACTGATCGGTCAGTTCGTAGTCGAACCGCTCCAGCAGTCGCTTGCCGCGCACCAGCAGGCTGACCTTGCTGCCCAGTGCCTGCAGCAGGCCGGCCAGTTCCACTGCGATGTAACCACCCCCGATGATCGCGACCTCGGCAGGCGCCGCGCGCAGATCGAAGAAATCGTCGGAGACCAGGCCCAGTTCGGCACCGGGAATGTCGGGCCGCAACGGGTGCGCACCGGTGGCGATCAGGATGTGCTCGGCGCTGTAGCGCACACCATCGCTACAGGCCACGGTGTGCGCATCCAGCAGATGGCCACGCGCTGGAATACGCACCACGCCGGTCTCATCCAGGCGCTTGTGGTAGCTGGTGTGGATGTTGCTGATGTAGGCCTGGCGATGGATCACCAGTTCCTTCCAGGAAAGTGCCGGGCGCGCTTGGACATCGAAGCCCATCGCACTGGCCAGGCCGATGCGCTCGTGCAGGTCGGCCGCCAGCCACATCGCCTTCTTCGGCACGCAGCCGACATTGACGCAGGTCCCGCCCAGTTCGCCCGGCTCCAGCATCGCCACGCGCTTGCCGTGCTGCGCGGCGCGGATCGCGCCAGCCAGGCCGGCGGAGCCACCGCCAAGGACGATCAGATCGTAATCATAGGGTGCAGTGCTCATCGGAATCGCTCGGGTCGGTAGGAGGCAGGATCGATCACGGGTGGACGGTCGCAGACAGGATCGGTGATCAGCGGGCCGGTGCCGGCACTCATGCTGATATCGAGCATGACACGGCCCACTGCAGGCCAGACGTGAACTGACGCGACCGATGATCTGCAACAGCTGCACAGATGATGGCGGCGATCAAGGTCAACGGCGTGTGTGCCAGGCATCGATCAGCCCTGCCCGGCAACACGTCGCATCGCCGGCAATTGCCCGTAGGTCATCGCTCGCCACAGCCATTCCATCGGACCAAAGCGGAACCGACGCAACCAGAGATGGCTGATCACCACCTGGCTGGCGAACAGCAGCAATGCCGACAGCAGCTGCACGCTGCGAGGCATCACCTCGAACCATCCCAGGCCGTAGTGATAGAACAGGAGCGTGCAGACCAGCGACTGCGCCAGGTAATGGGTCAGCGCCATGCGCCCGACCGGTGCCAGCCAACCCAGCTGCGTGCGCCAGCGCACGATCCACGCCAGGTAGCCCAAGCACATCAGCAGACCGCCGATCGTCACCAGTGCCATCGCGGCTGTCACCGGCAGGTCGTAGGCACCCGGCACCAGGTACGGCTTCCAGGCAACGCCCAGTGCCGTGACCAGCAGGCCCAGCGGCAGCGCAATCCAGCGCAGCACCGCGTACAGCCGCGGGAAGCGCTCCGGCGCCACCAGCGCACCGCTGCCGGCGAACCAGCTGCCAATCAGGAACATGCCCAGCACTTCGGGGCCGGTGATCAGCAGCGCACCCATCGACGTGCCGAACTCGCTCAACCGCTGCACGTTGGCCTGCATCCAGCTGCCGTGCCCGTACACCAACCGTTGCTGATCGATGCTCTGCTGCGCCTCAGCCAGCATTTTCTGCACATCCTCGTCCGAGGCCATCGATACCATCGCGCCGACCATCAGCATCATCACCACACCGCCCAGATAGAGCATCACGCCCATCCATGGCAGCCAGCTGCGCGGCGCCTCGCGGCAAGCCAGCAACGGCAGCGACACCAGCGCGTACATCACCAGGATGTCACCGGACCAGACCAGCAGCGCATGGCACAACCCGATCAGCAGCAGTCCGGCGCTGCGGCGCAGGTAGAACGGAGTGAAGCCACGCCCGGCCACTTCAGCGCGCTGCGCCATCACCGCAAAGCCGGCACCGAACAGCAGCGAGAACAAGGTAAAGAACTTGCCCTGCACGAACACGTAGACGAAGGCGTCAGCCCAATAGTCGATGCCCTGCCAATGCGCGTCGATGCCGGTGAAAGCCAGATCCAGCGGTCCGCTGAAGGCCTCGATGTTCATCAGCAGGATGCCCAGCAGCGCGGCACCGCGCAGCATGTCCAGCACCGCGATGCGTTCGCCGGAAGCCACCGGCTGCAGGGAAGGAGAAGCGGCGTTCACGGGGGATCCGTCGGGCAGATTCGCCATTATGCCGCTGGCCTGCGCGCCATGGATGGCCGCGCCGTGTTCCACAAACGCAACGGCCCGCCGTAGCGGGCCGTTGCAGCCATCACGATCGCGCTGCGATCAGTGCTGGTGACCACCGTCGCCGTGGACGTGGCCGTGGTCGAGCTCTTCCTTGCCGGCTTCGCGCACGTCGACGATTTCCACGTCGAAATGCAGGTCCTTGCCGGCCATCGGGTGGTTCAGGTCAACGTCGACAACGCTCATGCCGACCTTCTGCACGGTCACCGCACGCGGGCCGAAGTTGGTCTGCAGCACGACCTGCTGGCCCGGGACCAGCTTGGTGTTGCCGAAGTGCTTCTTCGGCACGCGCTGGGACAGGCCGTCACGGCGCTCGCCGTAGGCGTCGGCCGCCTTGACGTCGACATTGAAGGTCGCGCCGGCTTCCTTGTCCATCATGGCGTTTTCCAGGCCCGGGATGATGTTGCCGTGGCCAATCAGGATCGCCAGCGGCTCGCCGCGGTCCTTGGACGATTCGATCGGCTCCTGGCCGGCTTCGGAAACGGTGTAGTGGAAGCGGACAACGCGGTCTTTTTCGATCTTCATGCGCAACTCTGTATGGATCTGCCGGAGGCAGGCGGGTTGGGGCGGGTTGTCGCCCGGCGGGGACGCCGCCATCATGACGGCCAATCCAAGGTGGCGCATTATCCGGAGATCATGCAGATCACGCCAGTTTCGTCCGGCCCGCGCCGGCTCCTCGCCCCGGCCCTGCTGCTGGCCCTGCCCCTGTTGATGACCGCCTGTGGCGGCGGCAAGGCCACGCGCCCGGCCCCACCACCGCCCTCGGCGAACTGGCCGAAGACGGTGCCGGACAATCCCGAGGCCGCCAACTCGGTGCTGATGCGCGCCATCAGCCTGGTCGGCACGCCTTACCGCTATGGCGGCAACACGCCTGATTCGGGCTTCGACTGCAGCGGACTGGTCGCCTACGTCTATCGCGAGATGCTGGACCTGAAGCTGCCGCGGACCTCGCGCGACCTGGCCGCGGTGCAGGGCCCGAAGATCGATCCGCAGCGCCTGGCCACGGGTGACCTGGTGTTCTTCGGCAGCCGCGGCAGCGTCACCCATGTAGGCATTTATGTAGGTGAAGGACGCTTCGTGCACGCGCCGAGCACCGGCGGTACGGTTCGCCTCGATTCGCTCAGCGGGCCCTATTGGAAAGACCACTACACCGGCGCAAAACGTGTTCTTCGCTAAAATGAACAGGCGATATGTTCAAAAGTGTGACGTCCATCACCATCAGAATAACGGTTTTATAACGGAATTTTTAACTTTTAGATGCGTCCGCAGGGCATGATGCCCCATCGTTTTTTTCCTGTGACCGACGCGTGACGACTGACGACCTGAAAAGCGAAGGCCAGACTTCCGTATCTTCACGTAGTGCCCGCCCGCTGTTGCTTGGCTTGGCACTGTGTCTGACCAGCCTTCCGGCCTGGTCGCAGACTGCTCCGAACCGTTCCGATGTGACCCCGGCCCCGGCGGCCGAGAACACCGCCCGACCGGCTGCCAAGGCCGAGGCTGCTGCTCCGCAGCGCAGCCGCGTCGATGCCGCCGCCAGCGCCACGCTGGCCGCCCTGCTGCCGCACCTGGCCGCCAACGACACCATTCCGCTGATGGACCGCTCGGCCGTGGTGGCCGGCGACCTTAGCCGCCTGCTTGCCAACTACGACACCAGCAGCGCCGCCAACGGCAGCGTGGTCGGTACCGCCGCCGACAACGGCAAGGTGCAGTCGCTGCTGCGCCGCGCAATGACGCTGCTGGGTACCCCGTACCGTTGGGGTGGCAGCAACCCGGACAGCGGTTTCGATTGCAGCGGCCTGGTCGGCTACGTGTTCCGCTCGGCCCTGGGCATCGAGCTGCCGCGCGTCTCGCGCGAGATGGCGCACGACGACAACGCCGAACTGATCAATGACCGCACCGCGCTGGCCGCGGGTGACCTGGTCTTCTTCGGCCGCAAGGGCCGTGTTGACCACGTCGGCATCTATGTTGGCGACGGCCGCTTCCTGCACGCTCCGAGCTCGGGCAAGGACGTCCGCGTGGACACCCTGCTCAGTGGCTACTGGGGCAACAAGTTCATGCAGGCCCGCCGGGTCGACCTCTGATCTGGCCCGCTGGCGCCACGGCGCCGCCTGATAGGAGAAAAAGCCGCTGCCCCTGCAGCGGCTTTTTTGTTGTGCCCGTTATGGGTGGGTAGCTGCCGACCTTGGTCGGCACTCTCCATCCACGCATGGCGTGGATCTACCGGGGGGGGCCGCCTTGGTCGGCAACGCGTCCGCCATCCCCCAAACAAAAGGCCCGCCGGTCAGGGCGGGCCTTTCATTTCCACGCAACCTCAGCCGCGTGGCGGCGTCGGATCTGGATCGTCCACGCCCACGTTGCTGGACGGGTTGTCGTACACCGCCTGGTCGAGCAACCCGGTTTCCTTGGCCACGATCACCGGTACCAGCATCTGGCCGGTCACATTGGTCATCGTGCGCATCATGTCCAGGATGCGGTCGATCGCGTACAGGTAACCGATGGTTTCCAGCGGCAGGTTGGCCGCACTCAGCACCACGGTGGCCATGATGACCGCCGTACCCGGTACGCCGGCGGTGCCGAAGCTGCCCAGCACCGAGGCGATCAGCACCACCACGTACTGTTCCGGCGTCAGCGGCACGCCGCTGTACTGCGCGATGAACACCGCGCACAGCGCCGGGTAGATCGCGCCGCAGCCGTCCATCTTGATGCTCGCGCCCAGCGGCACGGCGAACGAACCGTAGTCCTTGTTCACACCCAGGTTGTGGGTGATCGAACGCAGCGCCACCGGCATCGCAGCGAAGCTGGACGAACTGACGAAGGCGACCTGCATGCCCGGCGCCGCACCACGGAAGAACTTCAGCGGGTTCAGGCCATGGGCAAGCAGCAGCGCGCTGTAGACCACCACGATGTGCAGCGCGCAGGCGACATACAGCGCCAGCACGAAATGACCCAGTGGCAGCAGCTTCTCGAAGCCATAGCTGCCGACCAGGCCGGCGATCAGGCCGAAGGTACCGATCGGGGTAACCTCAAGCACGAAGCGGGTCACCTGGATCATGATGTCGCTCATCTGCCCGAACAGCTTGCGCGCTTCGGTCACCTTCTCGCCCAGCTTGACGATGGCAAAGCCGACCAGGCCGGCGAAGAAGATCACCGGCAGGATCGAGCCTCGGCCGGCGGCCAGCACGGTTTCACCCGCTGCGTTGACCTTGGTGCCGATGCCGGACAGCGCGTAGAAGACATTGGCCGGTACCACGTCCAGCAGCACCTGCACCACGCTGGGCACTTCACGCGGCACGTAGTTGCTCGCCATCGACAGCTGCAGGCCACCGGCGCCGGGCTGCAGAACGGTGCCCACGCCCAGGCCGACGCAGACCGCCAGCGCTGCGGTGATCACGAACCACAGGAAGGTGCGGCCACTGAGCGCGGCGACCGACTTCTGGCCGTGCAGCGACGAGATCGCATTGATGACCGCGAAGAACACCAGCGGCACCGCGATCATCTTGATCAGGGTGACGTACAGCTCGCCCAGCGGGCCGAACCAGGTTTCAGCAGCCGGGCCGAGCGCCCAGCCGGCCAGCGCGCCAAGCACGAAGCCACCGACCACGCGCTGCCAGAATGGAATCCGCAGCCAGGCAGAGACCAGCTTCATAGGCAATCCAGAGGGGAAGGAAGGGATGCTGGCACGATAGCCCAAGGCGGCCCGCAGAACGACCGCCGGGCGGGCAAATCAGTGTGTCATCGGCGTGCCTTGCGAGGGCGGGCATAATGAACGTCCCGTTACAGTTTGTGAGATCCCAGCGTCCATGCGCCGTTCCGTCTCCCTGTTGGCCGCCTGCGCCACCACCCTGCTGCTGGGCGCCTGCGCCAGCACCACCCCCGCGTCCGCCCCGGCCGGCCTGAAGGTCGCCGTCGATCCCGTTGCCCATCCGGCCGGCGAGACCCCGCAGTGGTGGTACCGCAGCGGCGCCGCCCAGGCCGCCGCCAACGGCGCGATGTCCGGCAAGGCCAGAAACGTCATCCTGTTCCTCGGCGACGGCATGAGCCTGACCACCGTGGCCGCCTCGCGCATCTACGAAGGCCAGCAGAAGGGCGGCTCGGGTGAAGAGAACCTGCTGTCCTGGGAGCGCTTCCCGGCCACGGCGTTCAGCAAGACTTACAACACCGATTCGCAGACACCGGATTCGGCCGGCACCATGACTGCCATCACCACCGGCGTGAAGACCCACATGGGCGCGATCGGCGTCAGCGCCGGCAGCCGCACTGACTGTGCCGACAGCCTGTCCAAGGGTCTGCTCACCTGGCTGCAGCTGGCCGACAGCGCCGGCCTGGCCACCGGCGTGGTCTCCACCGCGCGCCTGACCCATGCCACCCCGGCCGCCACCTACGCGCACTCGCCCGAGCGCAACTGGGAAAACGACACTGATCTGACCGAAGCGGCCAAGGCCGCCGGCTGCAAGGACATCGCCCAGCAGCTGCTGTCCACCTCGCGCTATGGCCGCGGCCCGCTGGTCGCCCTGGGCGGTGGCCGTGGCGAGTTCACCACCGTGGAGGAGCGCGATCCCGAGTACGACGACAAGGTCGGCCAGCGCCTGGACGGCCGCAGCCTGGTGCAGGAGTGGCAGCAGGCGCATCCGCAGGGTGCCTACGTCTGGAACAGCAAGCAGCTGGCGGCGGCCGCGAATGCGCCGGCCATCCTCGGCCTTTTCGAGCCGGACCACATGCGCTACGAATACGAGCGTCCGCAGGATCCGGGTGGTGAGCCGAGCCTGGCCGAACTGACTGCCGCCGCGATCAAGAATCTTTCAAGGCACCAGGAAGGCTACGTGCTGATGATCGAAGGCGCGCGCATCGACCACGCCAACCACAGCGGCAACGCCTACCGGGCGCTGACCGAGACCGTGGCGCTGTCCGACGCCGTGCGCGTGGCCAACGAACTGACTTCGGCCGATGACACCCTGATCATTGTCACCGCCGACCACTCGCACACCCTGAATTTTGTCGGCTACCCGGCGCGCGGCAACCCGATCCTGGGCAAGGTGAAGGACAAGGGCGGCGAAGATGGCGCCGGCAAGCTCGACTACGCGCTGGACGGCACCGGCCAGCCCTACACCACCCTGAGCTACGCCAACGGCCCGGGCCACACCGGCAGCAGCAACCAGCAGCCGGCCGGCAGCAAGCGCTACCCCCACAATCCCAGCACCTTCGAACCGGCCAACGGCCGCCCGAACCTGCGCGAGGTCGACACCGAGCATCCGGACTACATGCAGGAAGCGCTGGTGCCGATGAAGTCCGAATCGCACGGTGGCGAGGACGTCGGCATCTGGGCCCGTGGCCCCGGCAGCAAGGCGATCCGCGGCACGCTGGAACAGAACGCGATCTACCACATGATCGTGCAGGCCACCCCGGCCCTGCGCGAGCGCCTGTGCCAGGCCGGTACCTGTGATGACAAGGGGGTGCCGGTGCAGTTGCCGGCGCCGACCGTCTTCGAGCGCAAGGCCGAGGCCAAGTGATGGTGTGGCCGGCACGCCCTGCCCCCGCCAGCGGCCGCCTCGCGCGGTCGCTGGTCCTGCTCGGCGTGCTGGCCAGCGGCAGTGCGCTGGCGCAGGGACCGGCCTGCAAGGTCATGACCGAAGAGCATGGTCTCTGGATGCTGCCGGGCTGCGAGGTCGCCAACGGCCGGCCGCAGATCAGCCGGGACATACTGGCGCAACTGCCGTACGACGATCACGGCCTGGCCGTGGTGTACGCAGGCGAAGGCTTCCACTACGTCAACCGCAAGGGTCGCAGCCTGCCGGTGATCACCTGGGACAACGGCCCGGAGACACCGCAGGAAGGCCTGTTGCGCGGGCGCGTTGGCAATCGCGTGGCCTACTTCGATCTGAAGTTCCAGCAGACGGTACCAGGCACTTTCGATTTTGCGTGGCCATTCCAGGATGGCGTGGCTGAAGTCTGCAATGGCTGCCGTCGTGGCACGCCGGATGGCGATGGCCACACGCCGATGGAAGGCGGCGACTGGTTCCGCATCGACCGCAAGGGTCGTCGAGTGAAGTAGGTTTTCGGCAGGGCTGCGCCCTGCACCTGCTACAAGCCAGAGCAACAGCAACAGCCAAAGCGGCTCTGGTCTTCTGTGAGTTGGGTGGGGCGGTGTGGGAGGGCGGGACACGCCGTAAACCCGTCCCTGGGGGCTCGATGGCGCCTTGCTCGTGTGCGCTGTCCTGCGCACACGGCAAGACCGGGGTTGGGCGTCCTGCCCAACCCGCCCGAGGCATGCCTCGGGCCCATGGCGCCAACGGTCCTGCC
>JAAIGE0100597575.1_pt1 | contig 82713 bp, 94 predicted proteins | sample 6487951 | NCBI WGS metagenome assembly JAAIGE01 (sample SAMN13974128, study PRJNA590717) | phyllosphere metagenome | biome: tomato field; feature: multiple bacterial spot infested tomato fields; material: tomato leaves; isolation source: leaves from tomato fields | host: Solanum lycopersicum ...
CGGGAGCACCACCGCTGGGCCGCCGATACCCGGGCCCAGCTGCAGGACTGCCGGCGTCACGGGCTGGCGGATCGACGCAAGCAATTGCGCAAGGAACTGCAGCGCCAGCGCGATCGCCGCGCACTGGCGATGGTGAAAGCACGTCTTACGCGGGATGAAGTCGCCCGCGTCGATGCCCTGCGGCTGGCCGAGCTCGCGCGCCTGACCGCCGGCCTGGTGCCCGGGCTGACGATGGGCGGCCGCCCGGTGCTGGCCATCAGCAGCGAGACATCGCCGTGAGCGCGCCCATGACACTGCACGCGAGCCGCCGCATCGAGCGCATGGGCATGACCAAGACCACCACGCTTTGCGGCCGCATGAACGCCCGCAGCCGCGATGGGATGAACATCGCTGGCGCCGACGAAGCCGTCACCTGCAAATTCTGCCTCGCGAAAGCGGCACGCCTGGCAAAGGCCGCCGCACCGCCCTTCAACACAGCACGAGTGCACGCACATGGCAACCGATGAAAGCAGCATTGAGCCTGACATTTTCTTGCTGCAGGCCGTGGTCAATGGTGAAGCGTGGGAGCACAGCTGGTACGTCCCCCGATGGGGCGATCCGGATCCCAGGCGCCTGGATGGTGCCGTATACGAAATCGACGGCAGGAAGATCCCGAACCTCGGCGTCTACCGGGTCAAGGGATTCTATGCCGAACCGAAAGTGCCCGCGGTTTTGCCGGTAGACGAGCAGCGCGACGCCGAACGATTCCGCTGGCTCTGTGACTTTGCAATCAACCACGAAGAGATTGATCGCGGCACGCCCTATGTCGTCTACGGCATCGGAATGGGTGACTGCGAACCCGCTGTGGCCTCAGAGATCAGGGACATGATCGATGCCGCAATGGCACGCGATAAGCACTGGATCGCCGCCCAGCTCCAGCGGACGGATGGCGACAAGGATGCCAAGGCCACCAAGGCCGCCAAGGCGTAGCGCAAACGCGTAGGCCCATGAGCTGCGTTGCGGCAGTCCACCAGTTCGAAAACTGCAAAGAAATCGGAGAACGCACATGGCTGCAAAGCTTGAAATCGAGAAGGAGCGCGAGGCTGTCGCACGTGCTGTTTGTCTGGCATGCGAGGAGGTGCCGGACCACATTGGGGATGCGCAAGGCAATGCTCACCGCTGGCAAGACTAATTGCCTTGCGCTGATGCAGCGATCGCGGCTTTTACATCGCAGGAGAAAGGACAGCAGGCGAGCCACGCTGTGCCGCCCGCGGCTGCTCCTATGCAGGTGGAAGTGCTGCACGTGTCCGGCGTGCCGGAAGCGTGCAAGCACTGCGGCGGCACAGCGTTTGAATGGTTCGCACACAAGCGCGCCGCGTCCGATGTCGTGGACGGCCGTCTACGGACGCACGAGGTGCAGTGCAGCTTTGTGCTTGGGTGCCTGGATTGCTCGGAAACATTGATGGTTGTGGCAGCCGATACGATTGCCGGGATGCTCAGCACCCGTTCCCAGTAGGAAGCGGCAGGAGAGGATGCGTGAGCCGTATTGAAATGGCGATCTTGCTCCGGCTTGCATCAAGCAAAGAGCGAATGATCCCCAGCACGATTGGATACTGCTTGATCGGCAGCGGAGACATCGTCCCGCGCAGAGAAAAACCCAACGCGCAGGGCGCGGCACTCATGGTCGTTAGACCGCTCCACCACTTGGAGCGAATGAAGATGATCGACTACTGGGACCGCGAGGGCGAACAACGCGGTTACGCAATCACACAGACGGGCCGTCACGCCCTTCTGAGCCTGGAGGCCAACCCGGTCGGCGGGACGCAGTCGTAAACCGAAAGAAGGTCGCGAGGTACACGCGGCACCTCGCGTACTTGCTGTCGAACCCAGTACCAGCACGTAGCCATGCTTACCCACACTTCAAGCGGAGAAGACAATGTCTGAGAACAGCCAACACCAAGTTATCCGCAATGCGCCAGCGCCGGTCATTGCCCACGGACAGGACAACCCTGCCCCGAACATCACTCCGGCGGCGCTTGCCCAAAGATTGAACCGCTATGCGGATGAACTCTCGGAAGTAGGACGGGCTTATAGCGCGACATTGCTACGCGCTGCAGCTTGCGCGATCTCCGAGCTGCTGAAAGCGAAAGCGCAGGCAGCGAACAGCACGGCCGTGCCCGAAAGGCGCGACGAGTTTGAACTGCAATCATCGGAGCAGCGCAGCTACAACAGCGGCTGGAACGCCTGTCGCGCCGCCATGCTTGGGTCCCACACGCTGCCGCCGGTCCAATGCGTGGATCTGCCCGAAGCCATCACTGCGGCTGCGACGAAGTGATGGCCCAGCAACTGCTGCTGCCTGCTGCAAACGAGCAACAGATCGAGGCGAAGATCCAAGCAATCCTTGCCAGCCGGCAGCACTGCAACGCAAGCGGCCAAGCCGGAGAGGATGTGCACCTGATCCGAGCCCAGCTGTCGCAGGCTGGAGGGGTGTCGCGTGGATGAGCTGTCTACGATTGAGCGAGCGATCCTCGCAGCCCTGGTGGCCTCCGGCGACCGAGGCATGAATCTATCGGCTATCGGGTATGCGCTGCTCGAAGCAGGCGTGGTGACAAGCCAGCGGCCGCACATCAACCCGCAGGGCGCGGCGCTGATGGCCGCCCCACACATGGCTGAACTCCGGGACCGCGATCTGCTGCAGCGGCGGTTCCGGGGAGTCGGGTACGAAATTACGCGTGCCGGCTGTGTGGCGCACCAGAAATCCCAAGAGAGCCCTACGGCTGACGAGTCTGTCCTCGCTACGAACCACCTGACTGCCAAGCAGTCGCAAACCTAAGGAATAGACGTGAACGAGAACGCCTTGGTGGTCAGTGCCGTCGAGCATGGCGAGTCGTCCCGATTCGAGCGCTTCGACGCGCCGCGCCCAGGCACGTACTGGCGCCTGTTGCAAGACGTCACCGGCGAGGAAGACGGGAAGCAGATCGAGAGCAACCCTCTGGATGCCGGCATCGTGCTGCTGCTGGAATCGATCGAGTACGCCGATGGCGAACCGCACGTCTACAAGTTCGCCGCCCACCCGGGCGTGCCCGAAAGAGAGGCCTACCCCAGCCTGTTCCATGCAGACTGCTTCTGGCGCTATTGGACGTACTGCCCTGAAGCCGCGCAAGTACGCGAGCGCGAATTGTTGGCGCTGCACCAGGAGATGGCGCAGACGCAAGCGCGCCTGCTGGAGCCGCCGCCGGCGGCCAAGCCGATCGCCAATCTCGGCTACGACCCCAGCGCCCCGACCCAAGCCGAGGGCCAGGCGCTGGCCACGCCCGAGCAGCTGCGTGACATGACGGTCTATGCCGAGCGGCTGAAGAAGAACGCCGAAGCGACCCAGAAGTGGATCGCGAAACACAGCGAGGCGCTGAAGGGCCAGGGCGAAGCGCTCGCCCGCTTCCACATGGAACGTGCCACGGTGGGACTGGCGGCCGCCCAGGGGCAGCTGGACGCGGTCAAGGGCATTTTGCGCACGGTTGAGAATCTCAAGATCTATACCGGGGATGGTGTCGAGGTGACTCAACTGCGCCAGGGCGCATCGGCGCCGGCCGAACTGCCGTTGACGATCTACCAAGAGTTGCTTTCACTCGACGAAGAACTTCTGTTGCACCTGGAAGTCAACGGGCTAGACCACACGCACATGGACTCGGTGGCGACGGTGCTGGCCGACGACGCGCTGCTGCAACGCCTGGTGCCGGCGGCACGTGGCATGGTGCTGTGCCGGTTCCGCAGCAGCTACAAGGAATTCGTCAAGCCTTCGCGTCCCGGAGACATTGGCGCGGCCATGGCAAACCAGCAACTCAACCAGATCAGCCAGCTGCACATGCTGCTGGTGCGAGATGGCGAGCAGGTGTATCTGGTCGAAGGCCCCGAATTCCTGCAGAAGATCAAACAGCTCATGCCCAACGCGGCCGAGCAGCTCGGCCACTTCAGCGGTCGCAAGGGCGAGACCATCCGCCGCGACGACCTCGCGTACGCGATGGCACAGCGCCGCCAGCTCGGAGCGCTGGATGCCTATGCCAAGGTCCTCACGATGCTTTGGGGGCTACGCGATCGCGACGTTCTCTTCGCCAACTGGGCGGTGCCAGCGTTTGCCTCGTGGCTCGACTGGGGCTTCCAGGAGCGCTATCTGCGCCTGGTCGACCAGAGCGTGATGCTGGGTGTCGAGCGACCAAGCTATGACGCGTATCGCCAGCAACAGAACCAATATCTGGCAGCGGGTGCCTGGGTCGCCGTTCGGGCTTCAGCGCTGTTCGAGCAGCGCTTCATTCCCGGCGCTTTCGCATCACAAGAAACTCGCCAGTTCAACAACCGTTGGGCCCACAGCAGGGTATACGGGCTTAAACAGCGCACGCCGATCATCGGCTGTGTGCGCCGCGATAAGCGTGGCGACTACATCGAAGTACCTTTGGTGCACGAGGGATACAACCGGTCCGGCCGGGAGATCACTGGCAAGCTATACCTGTGTCGAGAGGCAATGCAGGAGGTGCTGGTGCTTGATCGAGTTCACGCCAGCGACCTGACCTACTACCTGACCTCGCGTGCGCAACGTCGGAGCTACAACGACTATATCCAGCTGTTCCAAGCCGCCCGCACCTGGGTCGCCGAGCGCGATAGAGCCGAGGGTCCACTACGGGCCGAGCTTTGCCAGGCGGTTGCCGCTGCGCGGATCCCGCACGACGCGGATGCCCTGGAAGGGGCGATCACCGCTGCGTTGGCTGTTGCGCGCACTGCCCGTCGCGACAAATGCTCGCCGGCGCCGGATAGCAGCAGCTATCCAGCCTACCGCAAAGGCGCCCTGGACACCTTGCATGCCTTGCTGACCGACCAGGCCGGCCGCACTGCGGCAGTGGACGCCTGGTGCCAGCGGCAGGGGCGCCGGCCGCTGCGATTGGTGTCAACCGGCAAAGGCGAGTTCAAGGTCTACCTGGAGCCAGTAGCCAGCGAGCACCAGGTGCTGCTGGGCGACGCGCGGCACGCTTCCTCCGCAGCAGTCACCTTCGATCCTCATACTGGGGAGGCCGTTCTCGGTGGGTGGCAGCGCGAGCTCCTACGGGCCTCGGCGAGCGAGCATGTCATCCATGACTGGAAATACATCACCAGGTTCGCGGGGGACCCGGTGGCCACGTCCTATCTGGACCGCCACGATCGGACGATCGATGACGGTGCGGCGAAATGGTTGGCGCAGAAGTCGCTTCTGGGAACGCTGCGCTACGACCAGGCTGAAAGCCTGCTGGCACTGCCGGTGCAGCAGTCTGATTCGTTTCGCCGCGGACTGGATATGGCGAATCTGGCCAGCCACGCAATCAGCAGCAGAAGCAACAAAATCGTCCGGCATCGGCTGCGTTTTGCGATCGGGATCGTGCATGCGCGTGGCCGTCCTTGCATGCTGATGGCCGAGCACGACAGCTTGGCGTATTGCTATGCAAACGCCAATGCGGCGGGCAAGCAGGCGTGCGTCGACCTCATCCGGGCTTGGTACAAGACACCGGAGCCCGCCGTCCAGCGCCTTGTACAGGGAGAACTAGACTGGACCCCCTGCTACGTCGACCTATCCGCCGTATGGACTTACCGGGATCAGGCGCGGTGTGATGATCTTGATCACAGTGGCACGCTGTTTGAGGGCAATGTGCTCGACCCGGCGCTCAGCGAGAAGGAGAATAGCGAGCGCGACATCCGCTGCATGGGGCTCACGTCCGTCGGCGCCGAGCTGTTCCCTTGGCTCGCATCTCGCACGCTGCAGGCTTTGTAAATTCATTCAGGAGAATCCCGATGTCGCCATACGAAGCTGCACTGCAGTGGATCATGAGTAACCCAGGAAGCGGAAGCGCCAACAGTCTGGCGAAGTTGATGCTGTCGCTCTGGAATTCGCGCTGTGCTTTTGCTGTCAGTGAATGCGTGTGGAATCTTGATGGCGTTCGGAGCGAGCTCGCGTTGCGGGCAATCGAGCGCTACCTCAAAGAGGGTGAAACCCCTGAGTTCAACAGGGTTTGTGAGCAGATCCACGAGGCGCACCCGCGCCTGTGGGAGCTTGGCGACGCCGCGTCGCGCGCAAAAGCCGAGTTGCGGGAAAAATGGGAATTGGAAGATCGCCGCAATGAAGATGAGGAGCAAAATTGATGGAAACCAAAGTGTTTCGCACGGTGGTGTTTGAGATGACCGACGCCGCCAATGGGCAGAAATTCATGAAGCCACTTATAGAGGCTTTGGGCGAAGACGTGGAGGTCGCCCCAGGAGTTCGCGTCACTGCGGTAAGTCTGCGCGATGAAATCACTGCCATTGAGGCGATGGAGGCTGGAATCGATTCGGCACAAGTCAGGATCAGCCTGTAATGGTCGAGTCAAGCCGCATCACATCGACGGAAGTGTTCGATGCGATCGAGAAGCTACTCGCTGCAGGCCAGGCGCCAACGCACATGAGTGTTCGCGAGGTGCTCGGCAGTCGCGGTAGTGGTCCAGTGCTGTCAAAGTTCATCGCTCGATGGTTTGAAGAACACGGTGCCGAGTTCTTCATCAAGGTTGGCGACGCGCGCTCGCGCAAACCGATCACCGATATCGGCGCCCAGATACGCCACGCTGCGGAGCAAGCAGCCCAGGTACTCTCGGATGCAGAGCGGCAACGGCAGGAGGCGCTATGCGCCCGCGAGGCTGCTGCGGAGCAACGCTCGGTGATGCTGGATGCGAAAGAAGAGGCGTTGTTTGCCGAGCAGGCAAAAATGGCCGAACGCGCCAGCGAGCAAGAGCGACTGATTCACGAGCTTCAGTCGGACAAAACCAACCTCGTGTCGCGTCTCGATCAAGCGCGTCTGGATCGGCTGCAGGTTGAGTCAGAACTTCGAGAGCTGAGTTCCGCCCTTGCCGGCGTGCGAGATGAGCTGGGTCTCGCGCTGCAAGAAATCGCAGTGAGCCAGGAGCGTGAACAGGCAAGTCAACTTGCATTGGCTGAAGCCCGCCATGAGCGTGACGCGGCGAGTAAGCGTTTCGAGCGCTTTGAAGATGCATACGCGAAGATATTGAATGGCATACATCGCTTGCGCGAGTCGGGGCAAGAACAGGGAATGAATCTGCTCGATGCACTCCAAAAGCTTTCTGAGCGCCTGGAGCTACACCAGACGCAACTCGATGCAAGTGCTGTTGAGCTGGCCGCAGCCTCGCACAGAGCCAGGACATTGGAGGACAAACTATCGCAGTCAGAAACGATGCTCGCAGCAGCGCATGGCGAGGCACGTACTCTCTCTGCAGCCTTAGTTGAACGCATGCACACGATCGATCAACTGCGCGTCGAGCGTGATGCGGCTCTCGAACTTGCTACATCGGTTTCTTCGAGCCTGGCGACGATCTCCACGCATTTGGAGCGAAATGGCAATCATGGGACAGAGGGTGATCCGACGTGAGCGCATCGATAGAGACTGATTTTGAAGGTATGCCCACAACCGCCGCCCTGGATGCAATCTTGCGCGAAGCACTGACGCTGGCTGGTAGCAAAGGTATGCGGGTATCCGACTTGCTTACTCGTCCACCGCTCCGTCAGTTCGTGCTCAAGCACAAAGCTCAGCCTTTTGCGGCACAAGGTGAACCACCTGTTACACGGGTGAAACGGCAACTCCAAGCTCTGCGCGCCTGCGGCGCGGCGAATGTTGACGCAGGTTGTTGGACGCTGACACACCTGCCACAACACCGCCAACTCTATCAACTCGACGTGACCACCTACCGGCCTGACAAGTACGTCTTGCTCAATACCGACGACGGAAGCGCGTGGCGTGGTGATGTCACCACGCCAGGGACCGCACATGCGCGATGGCTTCGCGCTGCAGATGGCGCAGTGGGAGCAGTCCATATCCTGCGGCAGGCGCTGGAGGGCCTTCTACAGCACAGTGACGTAGACATTTGCCCGACTGCCGATACGCCGGCGCGCCGCAATCCTGACTGCGTTGTGTGTCATGCAATGCATGTTCTAGGACCAAGCATCCAGGCGACAGCTAGTTCCGCTAAAAGGTGAAATCTATGACGCATGATGTCCTCCCGCATGCCGTGGAACCGGGCTGCATGTCGATCCAGCCAATGAGCAGCGGCTATTACTGGTTCGTTGACCAACATGGCTCACTTCCCGAAATTGTTGAGGTGGACGTAGACGAAGCGTTTGTGCACCTCATCGCACGCGATTCGCCACTGTATTTCCCAGGAGCAGAAACACTGCCAGCGCCCGAACGCGTTGCGTTCGGCACCTACATCGGTCCGCTGGAGTTTCAAAGCGCTCTATCTGACGCCGGCTTGATGCGGTTCAAATTTGAGCAGGAAGCGGCGGTGCCGCGTGGATAACCTCGATTGGTCCCAATTAAACCCGCTCGATCATCTGATCGCGCTGGCGCTGATCGTTGGATGGGTCGGGCTGATTGGCCTGTTCGTAACGCTCGCGGTCAAGCTCGCATTACGCGTGTATTCCCTAGTGTTGCCGCGCCGCCTGAATACCCAAGTCATAACCGTAGGCCGTTGTGCCGCTTGTGGTCGCACAAGTGAGCAGTTCACCCAGCCACTGCGATGCCAGCACTGCAATTCTCCCGAAGTGACTTGCGATCACCCATCAAGCCGGTGTGATAGCGGCGCCTTCGTATGCAGCTGGTGTGGTGCCAAACACGGTGCGAGTGAGGCTAAATTGGTGGCAGACTTCTGCGACTTGATCAACAAGCAGGGCAAACCATGAAAACCGTCGCCTGGTTGCGTAAGACAGCTGCATTGCTATTGGTGTCCCTTGGAGTGGCGGGCCTTTTCCCATGGGCCATAGCGGCACTGCGCCCCGACCGTACCCAGCAATAACCTGCTGCGATCGCCGAACTTTTTAACGGCATGTCTTGAATCCATCAACTACCAACGGAGCAACACTAATGGCGATCAGAGCAAGCGCATTCGTGCTCAAAAAAGACATTGATGTCCCCTTGGGCTCAGTGTTCACCTTTGAAGAGAGCTGGTTTTTCAGGGCACAGGTTGACGATGGTGGCGACATCCAAGAGGTGGGGATCAACCTGACGGACGGTGCCAAATATGCGGAACTCACAAATCCCACAAGTGCCCTCACGCTTGCCCACGGTCTAGCACTTGAGGTCCGTGTGATTGGTGCAATTCGTGGACCAGGCAAGCCACCGCTCGCGTCTCTCGCATGGAGCATTAGTGGCGGTCCTGTCATTTCAATGGTGGACTACTTCCTTGCTCTTGACGGGGGTAAAGAGACAACAGATGTCCGCACAAATCACGCGTTTTTTGCTACGCACTGGGGCGTGTGGGCGATCGATTCCAGTGGTAAGCCGATCAGTCCAGACCCGCTCTTTGTCATCGGCGCCGACCAATAACAAACACCGTGCCGGTTGCAGAGCTACGGTTTCCACACTGCAATCGGCGCGGGCAAGTCCTCGCCGAATTCGCTGTGGCGTGCAACAACCGACGCCCAGCATTGCCTTAACTCCTCAACATCGATGTCCTCGCGTGGTGTCGAGACGTAGGCGCGACCGCCGCAGTCGGTGCAAAACACATCCCCGCCTTTGCAACTAGGGCAGCGTGCGAATTGCCAGAACGAGCGGTGCATGAACACGCCCGCAAAACAGAAGTAGCAAACGATCCCGGCTTGATCCATCGTGCCGCACGGACCGCCACATGCGTCGCACACGCCAGGTGGGCCAAATAGCCAAGGATCGAGTCGAGGTCGTTTGCGCTTGCCCATCCGACGCACTATGCACCTGTCCCTCTTAAAATCTGAGACTGCTCCTGCTGTTCATGTCGGTGCCGAGCGCTACCGCCTGGCCGTGGGGGTGAGTGCCGTAGCGGCGCGGGCATCCAGAATCGTGTCGTACCACGTCTTTTCGCCACAACCGTTGTGTTATGTTTCACAAGTGCCGCTCAAGGCATGGACCCGTCCGAGGAAAAGGAGTTCAGCGATGCATGGTAAATTTCAGGCACCAGCACCACGATTCGAGCTTTTCGGCGTTGACGTGGAAGTCGAGACCCTGATCGATGGCCGCCCGGTTATTCGCGCCGATTTAGTTTCTGAGTTGATCACAGCGGTTGCCGCCAGCCGACCGCCAAACCTGGCGGAATTGCAGCGGTTTTCCTCATGGATTCGTCTTAGTCGACATTGACGCTGGAACCAAGATGCAAAGTCATTGCAATATTTCCCCGATGAGCCGTCTCGCGCGCGAAGAACAGGCGCTTACTGCCCACAAGCCTGCGGCAGGCAGTCGGTGGTGGTGGTGGTCTCGCATGCTTCCTTGGTCAGCAAGCGCGCCGCTAAAAACATACGAACTCGCAGAGATTGTTGAACTTGCGGCGGCAACGAGCACTGAGCATGTCGTCGGATTGTGGCTACAGCAAGTGTCCGTCCTCACTGGAGACGAGCTTAGGGTTCTGCGGGCGTTGGGATCGGCATTACCAGTTGTTCCGATGCTCAACCTGTCTGACGAGGTAGTGCAGTTTGTTCTCAATGGATGGCGTGACGGAGCCGGGAAAGTAGAAAAATGGTGATAGAGCGCCTGTTAGACAGGTAATTAATTGAGCAGAACTATCCAAATTATTGAGGGTCACGAACATGTCTCTAATTTCCAGTGAAGTCGTAAAAGTATGGCAACTCTGTGATGCTGATGAACGCCTGGAGCCAGTTGTTCCCAAGTTCCAACTATTAGTCGACGTGGGCAAGGAAGTTGCGCGCGTCCTTGGGCTGGATTACAAGCAGGACGGGGCAGAGTTCACCTTGCAGCCACTCTCCAAGTCCGTGGCGGAGCAATGGAAGTACGTCTACGGTGCTTCTGGGGGACCGACCGGGCTCTATGAACAGCTTGGATTTGAGTCTTTCCGTATCGCACTGGATATCTCCCGACGTGATCTCCCGGACTCAGCATTTGCGCCTGACACTGTCTTGGACATAGTTCGTGACCACATGGCGGGCCACGTTGACGACTTGGGTTTGGCAGCGAGCCCATCCCCTTAGATTACCGCTGCGGTCGTAATCGACTAAGGCAGCAAGCCTGAGCCAAACGTTACTATTTTTCGCTTGGCTGATATAGCATATGCCAACCAAAGTGGCGGAGAATAGACGTGCATTTCACCTCAGAACAAGAGGCAATCATCGCCTCGAACGCGAAGATCATCCGTGCCAATGCATTCGCTGGGACGGGGAAGTCTTCTACGCTTATCGGCTTTGCAGATGCACGTCCCAATGAGCGCCAGCTCATGGTTGCGTTCAACAAATCTATCCAGCTGGAGGCTGCTGGACGCTTTCCACGCAACGTGAAGTGCAAGACGGGACATTCGTTGGCATGGTTCCCTCACGGCGCAAAATACGACGGGAAGCTTTTGGCCGATATCAAACCTTTTCATATCACCGGCACCACTACTGCATACACCCGTTCGTTACCGGTTGCTGTGGTGCGTGTGTTCGACCAACGCGTCATCGAAACCGTTAAGGCATTTCTGGTGTCGGCGGATGAGCAGATGGGCGCAACTCACGTTTCGCTGGGTGATTCACCTGCCGAAAAGAAATACTTAAGCGAACACGCGTTGCTCGCAGCTGCAAAGGATGTTTGGGCGGCCATGCAGGCAACCACCCTGCCGATGGTGCACGACGGCTACCTGAAGCTCTATCAGCTCAGCCGCCCGCGCTTGGCATATGACACCATTATGATCGACGAGGCACAGGACACCAATCCTGTGCTGCAGTCGATACTGCAGAGCCAGAGCGCGCGATTGCTGTACGTCGGCGATAGGCATCAGGGTATCTACTCATTTCGCGGCTCGCAAAATGCTATGGAGCTCGTCAAGGCCGATGCCTCGTTTTATCTCACTGGCTCCTTCCGCTTTGGTCCTGCAGTTGCTGAAGTGGCGAATCGCATCCTCGCTCTGAAGGGCGAATCTGCACAGCTACGCGGTTTGGGCATGGATACGATCGTTGACCAGGGATCCTTTGAGAATCCACGCGGCACTGCCTTCATCAGTCGCACTAACGCTGCGGTTTTCGACAAGGCGAATAATGCAGTCGGCAGAGGAATCAAGGTGGCGTATGTCGGTGGCGTACACACTTATCGTTTCGAGATTGGCGAGGATATCTCGAAGCTTCGGCAATTCGGTCCCGCCGATGTCCGTAATCCCTTCATCGCTTCTTTCGAGTCCTTCGAGAGCCTGGCCGAATATGCTGAGGCTGTGCAGGACAAGGAGTTAACTGGCTGGGCAAAAGTGGTCGAGCGCTATGGCGGAAAGCGGTTCGACCAAGCGCTCAGCCGGATTCGAGCCGAGGCTCTCCAGTTCGACAGCGCTTCCCCAGAACAGCGGGACGCACTGGTGGTTGTGACTGCGCACCGGTCGAAGGGTTTGGAGTTCGATCATGTCGAGCTTGCGGAAAATTTTATCGACACGGTCGACGAAGACACTGGAAAGCTTCGTGATTTCTCAGATGCCGAACGTCAGACGATCGAGGAGGTCAACCTGCTCTACGTGGCTGCCACGCGTGCTCGCAAGGAGCTGGCCACCAACTGCAGTATCGCTCAGCTCTTCGACCCGGAGCTTGCTCCGGATGACCACCCCAGTGCTTCAGCAGCTGTCGCATGAACAATCTAGGCGGGTTCGTACCATTGGTGGCGGTGCCTGTTGCGGCCTTCGTCTGTGCGCAGCTGCGCCATCAAACCTGGTGGATCAGCGGTGTGGCAGCGGCCGCGATCTTTGCTGCTCTGGTGATGGTGCCGTTCCTATTCACTACGCCGCTGGCTATGTTGCTGGCCACTCAGGCGGGTGTGTTGGTGCTGGGCCGGCAGCCGGACATGCTGTGGTCCGTTCTGGACCCTAAAGGACGGGCTCGCCTATGGCGATGCCTGGCTTTTTCTGTGGGCAGCGCAGCCCTCCTGTGTGGCGTCGGGCTTTACTTTACCCGCTATCCCATCAGTGTGGACCAGGTCAGGATTTACCTACCCTCGGAGCTAATTCGCGTTGCGGTTGGCGCAGGCTGCAGCACCGCCGGCTTTGCGATGCTGCTATGTGCGTTCTGGTTCGCATTGCGCGTAGTTTGGAGCGTCACCCTGGGCCGGCCCTTAGGCGCTATTGGACGTGCCTAAGGGCGCATCTCGACCGAGTCCGCCGCTCGCCATAGCTCGCCCGTCGTCTGATTGAGTGCCGCAATCGCCTCTGCGACTTCGACGGGAAGTTGGTCGGGGGCGACCGGGTCACCGGCGACATTGGTAAACCGAATTACTTCAGCGGCTGGATCCGCCTCATGCCGGAGCCCAGCCCTGCGGCAACTTGCCCCTACCGCATGTAGTCCGGCCCGCCGCACAGGATCGTTTGTGACATCGTGCGCCCAGCGCTGCAGGACAACCGTCGCCGCAGTAATCGCCGCCCGACGATCCTTTGCCAGTGGCGCTCCGCCCAGCGGCGCCTGGGCGGCAGCCTGAGCCGTCAGACGCCTCCACGCGCCCTGCACCCAGCCCACGACCCTTTGGGCAAGCGATGGAGCGCTCAGGGCGTCCCATAGACGCCTATCAAGGAGCAGATCACCTACCATGTCGGCTACGGCTTCGCTGCGGAGTTCTTCGATCGAAAGCTGGCGGCCTTCTCGTCCCGATTTGGCTCGCATCAGGTGCACGTAAGCTCCCCAACGTTCTTGGTCCACGCCGGCGGCAGCGATCGCCGTGGCCAGCTCGCGATATAGGTCGGGACGCTCAATCTGCATTCGATGCGTCAGCTCGTGTCCGATAACCGCGCGAAGGGGCTCTTTCGCGTGATTGGTGAGGAAGATTCGCTTATCGAGGCGATCGTTGATGACCATCGCCTCGAACTGCAGCGTCTTGTCAGAGCCGCCATAGTGAAGCGCGACCGGACGCATCCGGAACAGCCGGCACAGCTCGTGGCAGTCGGCCGGCAGTCCCCCATCAACTTCTGTAAACGTACCTTCTGGGATCGCGCGTGCGAAGTAGCGCCCAATCGTCGCCTCGAAATCCAGAGAGTTATTGGTAGTGCGCCCGATCATCGGCAGGTCCTCAGTAGCCCGGCGTATGGACATCTTCCGGCTCATCTGTTGGCCCCGGCACGAAGTTAGCGCTGTCTTTGATGGTGACCAAGTGCCGGGCGTATCCGGTTAGCGGCTCTTTCAGATCGTAGTATTGGCCAGTGGTGGGATTGCGCAGCATGTAGCGGGTCGAAGCGCCTTGGCGTCGGGTTGAGAGCTCCGTGTAGCCCTGCGCCCACACATCATCAATCATGGCTTTGCCAGTCTTCTCCGTGCCGTTGTGCGAGACCTTCATGTTCGCAGCCGACTCAATGCGCGTCTTGGCTTCCCGCTCCATCGAGCGAACACGCGCCAAGTCCTCACGCCTCCGTGCGTGTTGAGCGGCCTGCTCATCGCTATACCCGCAAAAGCGGTAGACCGCTTCGGCCCGAGTGGTTCTGCTGTGTCCAGGCTTCAGGCCGGACACCGATTGAAACAGCCGCATCGTGCTTTTGTTGTTGGGTCCATTGTCGCCAATCACATTGATCAGGCGGTCAACGTCTCGATCGGTGATCGCGAGCACCATCTCGCGGGCCCGTGTCGATGGAACACGCGCACTGAAATTTGCAGCACCGTAGTGTTTGACCTGCAGGTCCTGATACTCACGCATGCGTTGCTTCAATAGTCCACCCTCCGGATGCGCTCTCACGGTCTCATCCCAGCGGATGTCGTCCTGCACTTGGCCGAGCCACTGGCCGATCCGGCGCATACCCTCGGTCTGGTAGTAAGCAAAGGTTGAGACCGGGTCCGCCTCCATCGAACAGATCTCATAAATCAACTCGCGTCCGCGTATAGCAATACGCAGCCTTCCATCATCAATGATCTCAGCTCGGAGATCCTTCGGATAGACCGTCCAGTCGCCTTGGACACCCATGCTTTGCCACGATGTCTGCTCGCCGATCGACGCTTTGTGGAGCACCCGTCGAAGCACAGTGAAGTCCTGCTCCGGGATGGCGAACTGCAGTGATCCGTCAGTGGTTTGATGGAGGTGTGCGAGATAGTGCTCGCGTTGCGTAGCAATCGTGCGGTTAGCCCATGAGCATGCAGCCTCCAGGGAGCACCGGAGCGATGAGCTCGTTGTGCCGTGCGAAGCGCGCCAATAGTCACCGCTTTGCTCTACACGCACATCCCCGAATGGCAACCAGTCATCGGCCGAACTGAACTCATAGGCCTGTTCCGATATCTTGCGCACTGTGATCCTGTCGGCATCAAGTAGCAGCATGCGATAGCGCTCGTTGAGCACGTCTTGCGAGGTCTCCGCGATCGCTTGATTGATTTTATGCACGAACGCATGCTGATCGAACGCATCGATCGGACGTGGTCGGCTGCTCAGGAGTTCACCATCGCTTGGCGCACCGTGCATCCAGGCCGCGCCTAGAGACAACCAATGGGGGCGCCCACCGTCAGCGAATTCGAGCTTGTATGCGTAGCTTTCGCCGGCAGCGCCTCTTTCGATGGCGAAAAAGGCGCCCGAGCCATCGGCCAATTTTAGTGCGCGATAGACGGGGCGCCCAAAGAGCAGAGCGCCCTTGACCAGTTCTTTTTGGACAAGCGTCAGCTTTCCGGCTCGTTGAGCCTCGCTGATGGTCATGTACTCCACCCCGCGGTCGCTCAGATCTTCCGCTATCTCTTCGGAGCGAAGGTCGAGATATCGCACGCCGTTGGCGTCTTCTAGCAACAACATTCCGAACAAGTTTTGGCCAATCCGACTCCGCGGGGAATTGGTCGCTGTCGGCGAAGCGCATTCGGCGAGCAGGTTTCCCAGGGCGGCACCTTGACTCATGCCGACCGCCAGCTTGGCGGCTGCTGCAGAGTCGAAGACGAAGGCCATTGTCATCCCGGCGGCCGGGCCAGCGGGAACTTTTGCCACGGAGGCAGCGCCGACAGTGGGCGGCATCTCAGGTAGGGCCGGCGCAGAACGGACGACTGAAGGCGCAGGTTGATTCGGCCAGTGAACCTCAGCAAGCGCGAAACCTTGATCGAGCCAGTTCTTGGACAAGCGGTTGGCAAGGAAAGCGTCGTAGCTTCGAATTTCACCGCCGCGCAACACGTTCTCGACAGCCGTTTCAGACAGGTGGAGCTGGCCACCTCGGATATGGAACACAACTTCGGCGTCCAAGGTGATCTGGCCGTTCTTGTCGCAGTAATGGGTCAATGACAACCGCTGCCCTTCGGGCCGCGTCTCGCGGACGATGACAAGGTCTTCAAAACCATCGTTCTTGAGGACCGCGTGCGCACGCTCGCCTTCTAACAGTCTCTCGGTGATCTCAAGGGACGACAGAAGCTTCGCCACCCGCGTGGAGGCATGCCGCTTCGTGGCCCCGAAATAGGCCGTCTGTGGGTAGTCAACCAGTACGGCGAAGGGCAGGCTCTCACCTGCATTTACAGCGGCCAGCACGGCCTGCTCGTGAACTGCCTTTGGGCTCTCGGGCGAAGCGTAGGAGATGCCCTCAAATTCCACTAGCGGCACGCCCCCCACGACCACTGATCGAGCACTCATCAAGAACCGTCCACGCGGCACATGCGCCCAAGTTGAAGGGGCTGCTGCTTCGACATCGAGATGATCGGCGGCCGGCAGAGCCACTTCTGCTGCCCGCGCCGAAGACTGACGGTTCGGCACGGCCAGCCTGGCTATTGGCGCGGCAACGCGGTAGACGATGTCCTCCAGCGCCATATCCGCAACCTGTGCAGCCGGAAAGATTCGACGAATCTCCGTCAGACTAAAACGGGTGTTTTTCCGGACGAAAATCTCACCCTCTGGTTCAAAACCGTAGGCTAGGGCAGCATCTGGCACAACGGTGTCGGGGCGAATGCGGCGCAAGACGAGCTCTTTGGCGCCGCTCATGCTAGTTCTCGCGAGCAGCGCAACGCCGTCCGCTTGGGTATCAATCCACTGGGGCATAGGTACGTCCAAATCAAATGCTCAGCACCCACCCGTGCTGCTGGGCGTAACTCCCCATGATCAGGCCGCCGCAGTGCTCCTTTCCGCACCAGATACAGGGCGATCCCAACGAACGTTGACGGCTTCGTAGCCGCCGCTTAGCAAGCTTGACAAAAAAAGCGACGCTAACAGCGGGTCGAATCCACGCTGCTCCGCCTGGCTGGTCCACGCGAGGTGAAGTCGTCCCCTCGTGATTTCGAAACCGGTGGCTACGCCGGCAATACCTACGGCGCCGACGGATGTTTGCGCCACGACCAGCTCGGCGTGGCGATCCGTTTGCTCTATGCGCAACACTAAGTCGGGCACCCCTGTGTGTGTGCTGACCACCGTGGCGCACGCGCCCCTATTCAATCTCTCTGCAACTGCCAGACGCGCGACTAGACTGTTGGCCCGGTAGGCTGCGTGAGTTCGGCGAGCGCCGCCGAAGTACACGTAATCGGGGTAATCGACCATCACTTGAAAGGGCAGTTGCGCGCCGGCATCGCGCGCGGCACGAACCGCCAGCGCGTGCATGAGAGACTTGAGGGAAGCGGATGTGCCTCTCTTTCGAGTCAACCTCTCCATACCGCCGAATGAAACCACCGAAGCGCCATCTTCGATCAGCGTGCGCGCCTCATGAATGAATCGCGGCAGAGGCGTCAATGCCCATCGCATGAGCCCGACGTCTACAGCGGTATGCGGGCTGAAAACGCGAACGGCGAGTTCCGGTGCGGGCCTTCCGGATAGGTGAACAATGTTGCTTCCGGGCTTGTGCTGGAAGAAATCACGCGGAACATCAACCATCCGTGCCCGCGGGAAAATATGCAGAAATTCATCGGGAAGCAGCACCGTTGAATCCCGCACGTATTGCGCTCCTTCTGGCAAGAAGCCCAGTTCTACAACGTCCGGCGGTATGCATCCGCCGGACGTCACCGTTTGCAAGACCATCTGGCGTGCATGCGGGCAACCCGGCTTCGGCCGCCAAAGCAGCACAAGGTCATGCTCGGCCAGGTCGACCCAATTCGCCATAGTCAGCTGGAAACGAAACTTTTGCCCGGACTATAGAGCAGCCCGATCAGGCGACGAAGCTCATTCGTCCGCTCCGCCATCACCGCCACTTCTTCCAGGGCCGATGCCACGCCTGCCTTGCCGCCGTGCTCCTTCATCAGATGGCCAAGCAACTCATCCATTTCCTCGCTGTTGAGGTGCTTCTCCGAATGCCGCTTGGTGGCGGTCATCATGTTCAACAGAGTCAATTCAGGCGTGTCGCACAGCATCGTGAACTCGCCAAGCGGATCGCGAAAGGTTTCCATCGTATGCAGCTTGGGATTGTCAGGCTCAACCTTTCCCACCGACTGCACAATGTTGTACCGATCGCTGGCCCCGAACAGGGGACGCACATATTGATATTGGCCAGTGACAAAGACACGTCCCATCTTGGGGGCCTTGTGCCACGCGGTGGAGAAGCTGATCGTCGCTGAAGGTGTCAGGTAATGTGCAATACGCAGACCATACCGATTGAACACTGATTCTGCGTCCAGGCCATTCTGCATGTAGACGCCCTGGCAGATCTTTACGACTGCGGGCTCAGAGTTGGCATCCTTGGACTTGCTCCCCCGATACACGACGTATCGGTCGACATTAACGCCGACGATATAGATCTCATGCTTCGGGTTGAGGGGCATTGCGCTACTCCTGTCTGTGTATAATACTAACATATATGCCAATGAAAGTGGCCCGCACCGACCCAAGGAGGCGCGTTCACCCCCCAGAAACGTTACGGACCGCACACTTTAGTTGCTAAATCAGCGCCCGCACGTTACCGTCCGGGCGCTGATTTCTGCCAACTGACTCGCACAATCGGCCAAATCCCCTTTAGTGCATGGGGGTTTGGCCGTTACAAGCATGTATAACCTGACGTAAATTGTACGCATACACCAGGACTTCGGCATGAGCCTAAATACCGCCACACCTCAGTCCCTCAGCTCCGGCCTGGCTCAGCTTCGCCAGCAGCTAGCTGGACCGTTTCTCAAGTCGCAGGCTAAGCCTGTAGCTGACCCGGTAGCATTCGGCCAGATCCGCGACGCAGGGCTGGACGCGAAGGACAACCTCCGCCAGCGTTTTTCAGCACGGCCGTAAACGACACAGGGCGGTCACCTGCCCTGATGTCATCTTCGTCACGGCGAATGGCTGTTAGAAGTCGTTCGCCCCCGACCCCAGCGGCTCGAACTTAGTGATCCCCCCCGAGAACCTTGCCCGTACGGTCCCAGTCGGGCCGCTGCGCTGCTTGCCGATGATCAGTTCGGCAATTCCCTTCTCCGTGGAATCCTTGTTGTAGTAATCATCCCGGTAGATGAAAACGATGACGTCTGCGTCTTGCTCGATGCCGCCTGACTCGCGTAGGTCGGCCATGAGGGGACGTTTGTCTGCCCGTGTTTCCAGGGATCTGTTGAGCTGAGACAGTGCTACCACCGGAACTCGCAACTCCTTGGCTAGCGCTTTCAGACTTCGAGAAATGTCAGCTACCACCGTCGCGCGATTCTCTTTCGATCCCGGGACCATCATCAGCTGCAGGTAGTCGACGACGATCAGGCCGATATCCTGTTCGCGCTTCAATCGACGTGCCTTTGAGCGCAACAGATCTGGACTTAGCGCTGGGGAGTCGTCGACGAACAGCTTGAGGCCTTGGAGCTTCTTCATGGCGGACATTACCTTTGCCCAATCCTCATCCTCCAGCTTGCCGGTTTTGAGCCGCTGTCCGTCGACGCGACTTTCGGCTGCCACCATGCGCAGGAACCATTGGTCTGAGGACATCTCCATAGAGAAGATTGCAACTGCTTTCTTCGAGCGCGTAGCCGCGCTTTCTGCGAACCCCTGGGCCAACGTAGACTTACCCATGCCAGGTCGAGCCGCAACGATGATTAGATCCGTGTCCTGCAGCCCGGCGGTCATCTCATCGAACTCAGGAAGACCAGTAGGAATACCGATAATGCTGCTGTCGTTCTCGTAGCGCTCCTGTAGCGTTGTGACGACACGCTTCAAACCCGTGGTCACGTCTGTGTATGTGTGACGCACCCTCCCACCTTCGGCAACGCTGAAAATACGCTGCTCAGCGATCGCGATGAGTTCATCCGTCTCCCGGCCGCCAGGGTGGTAGCCGTCATTGACGATTTCGGTCCCGTGCTCGATGAGTTCACGAAGGCGGGCACGATCGCGCACAATCTTGGCGTAGCCCGCGATGTTGGCGGCTGAAGGCACGGTGCTGGCTAACTCGATCATGTAAGCACCGTTACCGACCAATTCGAGCTGACCCTGCTCCTCGAACCAGGTGCCCATGGTCACCGCATCGTACGGCTGACCTTTTTCGTCAAGTTCGCAAATCGATCTGTAGATGAGCCTATGGTCTCGTCTGTAGAAGTCTTCCTCCACAAGTAGATCCTTGACAACATCCAGTGTCTCCGGGACAAGCATGAGGCCGCCCAGAACGGATTGCTCAGCCTCTACGGAATGAGGCGGTATTTTGAGCCGTGCGAGGTCCCCATCTGCGCCGCGCTTTGGTTTCTTCCCGCCGTCCTGCATGTTGATTCCTAAGAATGCGTTAGTGGTTGTCACACAGGACGCACAGTTCCTATGTCCGGCGCGCTGTAGGCTCCGTCCTCGTTGTGGAGCGTAAGTCCCTCATAGTCGTACGCTCGCCCGGCCACGGGTGGCTCCGGGCATTGGTCGAGGTCGACGTGAGTCGGTGCGGTGGAGTCGTCGACCTCACTCAGGCTTCCCAGGATCGCGCCCGTGTTCGTGTCGAAAGCAATCCCCTGCCCGTTGGCATCAATCCAGGCCGTGCTGTTTTCAATGCCATTGAAGTGATCAAAAGCCTCTGCAAGGCCAGGTTGGCGCAACAGCCAGCTGCGCCCTGCGCGCGTTAGCGCGAACATGGGCGACACTCCTCCCATTCCATTGGCGGTCTCGCCGCGGCGAACAACGAGTCCGGATACTGCTGCCGCATAAAGTGCTCTGCCGTAGCCATCTGCACAAAACCAATCCCCGTATGTTACTTGCACCGCCTGGCCAGGGTTCCTACTCCAGCGGTGCAATGGCGCCAGCGCTACTAATGAATGTGTACGCTTACGGTACTCAAGGACGTCAGCCATTGGCAAAAAGCCGAATGTGCGTTCAGTACCCTGCACCAAGTTTAGCCTTAGCTCCTGGCGGTGCGCTTCCAGTGAGACCGGAGGAAGCAACACACGCAAGGTGAGCGGCACATATGCGGCGCCGGACACCCGCACTAAAGCGGTTTGGGGCATCACTTCCTCAGACTCCTGCACAGGCTGCATTAGGTGCTGGTGCCGAATTGCTGACACTAGCGATCGACGGCCCTCGGCGTCAGACAATAGATATCGACGCTGCAGCTGGTCATACTGCTCACAGACAAGGTCGTCCTCCGGCAGCCCCTCAGCGACAACAATCATGTCCTGAAATAGAGCCTTGGCCAGTCGAAAAAGAACCCGGTCGCCCACCGTAGCTCTTTCAGGCACGAGACGACCGACGTTCTCCCACTTCTTGTGTAGATCCTGCACAATTTCGCCGACAGAGCGCTCACTAGCAACAACGTCCAAAGCGCCTAGCTGATCGTTCTTCGAAGTTAAAGGCATGGCGACTCCTTATGGTGGCAACACCGAAACACTACGGCCTCGGGCGATCTTGCTGCAGTTCTGCTGGCCAAAACTGGAACTCATTCGGGTCAAACACCATTTCTGGGGCACCTTCGGCGACCGCGGCGCTCATCTGCTCACGATGCTCGTCCTCCAGTGTCGGGAGGATTTCCGGATTGAACGCCAAGGCGTACCGCATGATGTTCTCCGCATCCTTTGCAGCTCTGAACACCTCGCGCCTGTCGCTCTGTAGTAGCGTAAGTATCGCTGCATCCTTGACGGCCACCGGCGGCGACAGCGGCAAGCCGGTGCGCATCGCGAGCATCGAGCGCGCGATCTCCACTCGCAAATCGCGCTGGGCACGCTGGTGATCAGTCATCGCCGCTTCTGCGGGCAAAGCAAGGCCTATTACTGCCTCATGCGCCGCGACTGCCAGGACCCCGTTCATCAGAGCGGCGCAGTAATGCTTTTCGGACGGATAGGCGATACGTGGACGCACAACTAGCGAGTCCCTCTCGGGGTTGTAACCCATAGGCTCAGTTGCAGACTCGGTGACAGTCATGCCAACCGTTTCCACGATCGGCTCGGCCAGCTTGCGCGCCTGGGTGTCGGTCAGCTGATGCGGCTGGTGCGGTTCCGGGCCGGAAATCTGGGCGAAGTTGAAAATCTTGAACCGGCACAAGAGCGGAAACTTCTGCGTGATCGGCTCACCGTCATCGTCGAACGTGCCGGTATCCTTTTCCTGAACCTTCCACATGAAAATGGATGTCGCCTTTTCACCAGCGCGTACCCGCCAGCCTTTCGCGGCGGCTTGGTCGAATGTGCACCACCGGGGATCGTCATACCCGCTCATAGCGAGGGCGATCGCATTGAATCCGTGGTAAGGCGTGCCACGTAGCTCGTTCCGAGGCCACTCAAGTGGCTTGCTTTGAGGCTGCTGCCATGGGCAAACACCGTCTTCGATGTGCTTTACAAAGATACCGGTGCCTTCCGCGGCCCGATCGTATATCGGACGAGACGCTGGGCTGAGGCCGGACACATGTGAAGAGGCCGCCGGTGCGGCGGCCTGTGGCGTGGGGACTGCTAGGCTACCCCGAAGGGTTCTCAGGAGACCCATGTCAGGCCTCCGGCTCACCTTCGTCCGGCACCATGTCGGCTGGTGCCGCATCCAAGCCCATCTCGCGGGCTTCCTTCCAGGTAAATTCGTTTGGGTTCGTCTGCATTTCGTTCTCCTTCGGACCAGGGATGGGCGCCACTTTTATCACCCTCTAGGCCGGGACTATATGCAAACGAAAGTGGCTCGTCAACGCCCGTTCGTCTCTGCTCAGATCCTACTTAACGCCAAGAGAACACGAGCTCGGAACGCGCCCTCATCTGCCGCGAGCTCCTCGTGGTCTTCCCCCAGCTTGCGCAATACAAAGCGCTTCATGTCCGCGAGTGCGTCATCCTCGTCGTCCAGGTCCAGCAGCGGTAGAAAGGCCTCATAGACGCCCTGATCATCAAGATACAACGCTGCGTTGACTGCCATGCAGCAATGGCAGAAGTCTAGACGGATGGCTTTCATGTGTTCCTCCTCCGCCATGCGTTCGACAAATGCTTCGCATTCGTCGGCGCCCAAAGCCTCGCTGGCATAGAGGTATGCCAAGTCGTTGAGTAAAGTGTCCGCCACGTCGATACGCTGATGCCGCTTGTAGAAGTCTTGAGCGAGATCCAGCGACGAGAGCTGTGTGGTGACCACGGATGGGCGTTGCTGAGAGACGACTTGCATGGTGTTCCCCTGGTTCAAAACTACGATTGTTCTTCCTTGCGGATTACTTAGCGCCGCCGGCGAGAGCTACGAGCTCCGCATCCGTCGGTACGCCAGACTTGATCACCACTCGTTGGCCCACCCGATAAACCACGAGAGGAACGCCAGTTTGACCGGTGTCACGCATAGCAAGCAAATTCTGCGCCAATTGCAGGCGGATGGCCTCAGACTCTGGCACTGGCTTTAGCATGTTGGTCGAGACGGACTGGATTGCTTGCGCCACATTAGGTGCTTTATACATCGCCTCAGCTAGGCCTGGACTACGCGAAGAGAGGATGGCCACTGGCAACCAACGTACCTGCAGCGTGCCTGCTGCAATGTACGGGCGAACCATGCTCATGAGTCGATGACAATACTGACAGGTGGGGTCAACGAAGACGTAAATATCGGCACCGCGATTGCCATCCTTGAGCGATTTCAGACCTTGAACTCGTTGCCAAAGCTTCTGTGCTTGCAATTGTGTGACGGCAGTCGTGTTTCCACTGGCCGAGATGCCCGCACGCCCCATGTCCTCCGTGGTGACGTTTCGCCCTGATTCGTCAAAAACCAGTCCCGCGATCAGGGATTTGCCATCCGGGGTGACGTAAAACAGACGCTTGTCTGCGCCGTTGTCAGCAACGATCGCGCGCAACCCAGATACAGAATCGAATCGGTGGGTCACCTTGACGCCGGACGCCATGAGATGGCGCTCGGCCAACGTCGGCTTGGGCGCTTCCGACGCCTGGGCGTTTTGCACTACCGCACTTGTCAGCAGTAGTGCAATACCTACCGCTGCATTGATCAACCTCGCCATTGCCGAACACTCCCTACGTCTGCGTGAATAAATTTCTTGCTGTTTAGATAGAACCCCACCCCGCCGCCTTGAAAGGCCTTGAAGAGGTTTCCCGTGTATTCGAGCGGTAGGCCGGGATGCAGGCCATCAACGGCCTGGCCCTTCATGTGCAAAGAGTGCCGCGCAGCTCCCTCCGTGCTCTTATTCGTTGCTTGTGTTCTGTATCCGCTATTGACTTGATAGGGGTCCCGGATGCCATAGGACGCCTCAACCCAACCCTGCATACCGCGTAGCAGATTCAGCAGCCGCATGTCGATCGTTGCAGCCTGCCCGGCCTGGACGTCTCTCAAGAGTCGACAGATCCGGATGTATCCAGCGCTATCAAGCTGACCATCGCGCCAGTAGCAGGCATCCACCGTTTCGTTGCTGGCGGGTCGGTGAAGACGCAACACCCGCGGCTGGGCCCAAAATGTTGCGGAGGTATAAGCGTCTGCATGCCCATACGGCATGACAAAGCCGCTGCGCGCGAAAGCGGGAGACATTACTGCACCGGTCCCCATCGCAGCGATGCCGCTTGCGATCGACCTAAGAAGATCGCGCCGCCGGAGAGAGGTCAGTTCAAAGCTCATTCGGCGCTCCTGAACTGCCGAGCAGTGCTTCGAGTTCATCCATCGCACTTTGCATCCTAGTGCTCGCCACATCACTACTGGGTGGCGTGGGCGGCGCCGGATATGAGGTCGCTTCCGCTGCAGTAATAATCATCGCGTCAGCTGCTGCAGAGGCAGCACCCGACGTTCCACCGAGCGCCTGACCAAGTGCGGTCAGGCCGGCGTGCGTGTACTCGATATCCAACGGTCCAGGCTCTCCATTTTGAGAGTCCATGAACAATGAGCTGATGTCCTTCGCCACTGCTACATCGACCAATGATGATGCTGCGACGGCCGTGGCCGCATACAGAGCCGACTCTTCCGCACTGAAGACAGGCTGGCCAGGCACTGCAGGCGAAGGCTTCACCGCGGCAAACACGGATGTCGTTTCGAGGTTCGCTGCATCGAAATATTCACCGGCAGTGCCATCATCCACACGCTGAGTCAAGCTCGCGGACACCACTGCACTGTTCTCTTCCTCGGACTGCGGCTGCGGCTGCGGCTGCGGCTGCGGCTGAGCATTGAGACCACCGCCGGCGCTGCCGCCACCAGATACAGCACCCCGATTGATCACCGGCGTCGTCTGGAAGCCTGTAAGCAGACACACCCCGAGCTCTGCTCCTTGCCGGTTACCCTTGTATTTTTGTACCCCTGGTGCCCGCAGCAAATCAGCCGCGTAAGAAAAATAGGGATCATCCGGGCGCTGGTTCGCGAAGGCAATTTCAGGTTCGTGCAGCTGATCGATGTATCTGCGCGCATCGATTTTGAGGGACAAGATTCCCTCGGCGCTTGGCGGAAGCACCTTGATGAAATGGTTGAGACGGAATTCAGAGGTGGACGGCGGATCAGCGTAAAAGATTCGCCCGCGGATGATGTCGCCGCCGAAGAGCATGTGCACCTCGCCCTCGACCTGCCGCTGGAGATCCTGCAGGTTGATGCGCTTGACACGCTCAACCTTGACGGACGTTCCTTCCATGTACCCACCGGCCACCCCGTCAACGTCCAGGTCATAGTCGCTGAGCGTGCTGATGAGCGCTTCGCCGCCCATTGCTTCGATCATCTCCCAGGTCTCGGTGGGGTCCTCAACCTTCCCAATGACCTTGGTGTTGGAGCTACCAAGGATGGCTTTCGTTTCTTCCTTCGACGTCCGGAAATACGCCTGCAGGTCCTGTCCTGCCGAAATCAGCCAGAACCCGAGCGACCGCGCCTGAGCCCACATAAGGGCCGTATCCTCGGTCAGGTAGTAGCCATGCTCGTCAAAGATGGTAAGGAACGGCGTGGGCGCATGGGTAGCGCGGGCGTCGAGAACAGACCGTTTTGAGCCTTCCACGATGTTGCCCAGGTTCGAGCCCATCATGCCCTTTACGCCGGCGACTACAATTTTGCCGAGATTGCCGAGCTCCGGCCGGGAGCTTTCCAGCGCCGGCAGCAGGGTTACCAGGATGCGACGGTTAACCACCACATCGCGCATGTCGATCTCGGCCTGCTCGGTCTTGAAGATATGACCGTACGTGTCAGCAAGCGACGACAAGATGCGCGTGAACTGCATTTGTTGATAGCCGTACTGTTCAAAGAACGTGTTTGCCTGCTGCTCGCCTTTGTCCGCCCGATAGCCGGGCACGTCAAGCAAAAACGCGTTGATGCGCGTCTTGTTGTCTTGCAATACGTCCGGGTCACGCAATAGTTCGAGAAGCTTCAGGAACGGCAAGTACTCACGGATCCGGCCGACATGCAGGAGCAGTGAGCCTGCGTCTCGTTTGTCGATCAGGGCCGGCATGACGGTCGCGATGAAGGAAATCGCACGCCCCTTCCATACGTCTCCGCCCTTACCGTCCCCGCCCGAATCCATCAGGTTGACCAGCAACTGTGTCTTGGAGGCAGCATTGCCGTCCACAAACGGGTTGTAGTTGTTGCTCAGCTTGTCCGAGCGCTTTCGCTGCGTATCGGCGTTGCCGGTCATGAAGTTCAGCAGCAGGAAGTCATCCTCGCGACCGAACATTCGTGCTGATGAGAATAGCTTGCCAAACAGGCTTACATCGCCCTTCCCATCCGTGTAGAGCAGACCACTCACCCAGATGAAAGCGTTGATGCACATCGACACAAGCCCTTCGGTTTTACCTGCGCCGGTAGAACCCAAAAAGAACCAATGCCGTTTGACGTCGGTATCGGCGCCCCAGCATTCGGCATTGTCTAGCCCACGGTTGCCCATGAAGGCAATTCCGCGCCCGCGTTTCGGCTTGCCCGTCTTCGAGTCGATCTCGTTTGGATCAACTCCGCCAGAGTAGTGGGGTACACGGAACGGAACATCCTCTACTCCACGGCGAGGGATAAGCGCGTACAAAAGGCCCACCAGCAAGCAAACGTCTGACAGCGCCGGGACGAAAACAGCCATGACACAGAGCACCAGTCCGGCCACGGCAACCGCAAATGGCGCACCCAGTCCAGCGAGAAGCCGCAGGAAGAACGGCCGCGTGTCGCGAATCAACCGTTCCCGCGAGATCTCATTCCGCTTGTCGACGCCCTGGATGCTCATGGCTGGCTACTTACTGCTCCACCTTGAACGCAAGATTCGGGTCGCATCCCGGCCCTGCCTGATCACCACCTTCTTCAAGCCCGAAGCCGGCCAACCCCTCCACGTTTACGCTCGGCTGCGGCGGCATCGTCGCATGCTCGGTCTTCGCAGCGGCAGCACGGGCCTGCTGGTAGATCTGATCAGCAAGATCGCCCGACCCCACCGGCGCTGCAGCGCCGAAGAGCTCGGAAGCTCCGGGCAAAGGCTGCGGTGCCGGCGACGGCGGGGAGAACCCCGGATCGGCCGCCATCTGGGCGGACACCCCTTCGAGCTTGCTGCCGCCGGCTGCGTTCCCTGCCGTGCTGCCGAGTAGCGCCACTGTCGCCAGACGCAGAATGAGCACCACGGCAATTAGGCCAACGAGACGCAGGATCCACGCCGACCATGTCGCCGGCAAGACTGCCTTGCGCACCTGAGCATAGGCCAGTGCGGCCAGCCCTGCGTCGGCGTAGGGGATAGTGCTCGGACCAACCTGCAGCACATTGGCCTGCAGCTGGATCGTAGAAAGCGGGTGCGCCCGGTTTGGTTGGACCTCCAGAATATGAACGCGGCCGCCAGCACGGACTGATTCTGCGATGGTGACCCTGCCCTTTTTGACCAAGACGGACACCGGCGGACTGATGCGATCGCGCATCGAACTGTAAAGCCGGCGAAGCTTCCGCTCAAACCAATCCGCACAGCGACCGAGCACCGGTATAAACCTGGCGACGGACGCCGGGACCTTGACAGCCTTAATCTTCCACTTCGACATCGATCACCTCGTTCAAGTATTCGCGCAAACCATTTATTGCTGGCTCAATCATCGGAGTTGGTACCGGGATGCCAGCCGCTCGTTCGGTCAGGTACTGCGCTCGCGCACCGGCGGACTCCACACAGCTGGGCTGGATGCCCATGTCACACAGGCAGTACCAGGTCACACGATCAACGGGCTTCAACCAACGGAACCACGCGGCGGGAAGCACGCCGCCTTTGCGACCGGCCTCCAACATGGCCATCAGAACAGTGCGCTTGTAGCCATGAGCGCGGATGGCGCGTGCCACCACTTTGCTCTGCATCACCCGAGCTTCGAGCTCCGATGCCCTCTTCGATCGAATCAAGCCAGGATCATTCGCCTTGAAAGCAGCTGACGCAGCAATCGCCAGCTCCTGGATGATTTGCAGGGTGTTCTTGTTAGCGTCCTCGATCGTTCCGTCGGCCTGCACAGCGAATGCGACTAGCAGGTCGCGCTCATAGCCTCGCAGCGACTCAATTCCGGCCCATTCCTTGCCAATTTGCTTTGAAAATACCTCCCTGCAACGGGAGAGCACCAATACCTGCTTACTGTCGATCACGTCGAGATCGTTACGATCATGATCGGGAGCAATGTCCTTCATCTCCCGGAGCATCTTGTAGCGGCGCGCGTAACGACGTGGCAATGCACGCATCCCATGAATGGGATGGTCCAGTGGCACCGTGAGCAAGTTCATTTCCAGGATCGGCTTTAGCATCGGGTACAGGTGAACCTGTGACCACGCCAGCTTCATGATGCTATAGACCTGTCGATACGCACTGGAACGCGCCGGGTGCCGCCAGAACATCCATCCAAACATCGGCAACAGCACAATCAGAACAACCCACCGCAGGTAATACCCGGTGACTTGGCCAGAACTGTAGAGCTCTCCGATTTTCACGTCGCGTGGGTGCCGGCTGGCAACCCAGTCGTACACCATCTGCAGACCCTCTTTGTCGAAGAAGACCAGTCTTGCTTCAAGCAGGCGTACCCACATCACCAGCCATGAGATCTGCTCGTGAGCGACGAGCCATGCCAGGCCAATTCCAACGATCACACCCAGCACGACCACCACCGGCCCGTTGTCGTGCTCGGAGTTCGGGCGCCCTCTCACCGCTGGCCTCCGTTCGCACCCGCCATCCGCCTGCGGACGCGCTCTGCATAACTACTACTGAGTGACGGCGTCCTGGAATGGTAATTGCCCACGCCGCGCCAAAGATCGCCAGCGCGGTTGATCTCAAATCGCAGTCGGTACGCCGACACGTGCAGGTTCACGCAGCGGTCCCACATCAACTGTGATTCTGAGACCCCGTACTTGGATAGCTCTTCCAGGTGGATGCTGTTGATCTGCGCCGGACCGTAATCGTAGGATCCGTTCTTGTTTGGCTTTTTCAGCCCGAGCCAGCCGCCTTCTTCGCCAACGACAGCTTTAAAGATCGGCAATGGCAGTTGGTAGCGCTGAGCCGCGCCAGCGAGGCAGTCGCTGTCACTGGAACCGTGACTTGCGCTGATACCAGCTTGGGCCATCATCAGCCCTGCCAGACCGACGTTCAGGCAGTCATCGCTCATGACCTGCTGGAGGGTGAAGCCCTGCCTTTCAGCCCGTCGCGCAACGTCAGCTGGGATGCGCGCCAGCCCAAGCTCCATCGTTCCATTCTCTGCCTGCACGTACTGCGCAGACGCACCCTTGCGACTGCGCACGAACGCCCAGAGCGCGTCGGGGTCAAGACCATAGGTGCCTGCGGCATGTGCCACACAGGCGGTCAGCTGTGGAGGCGGTGCGGCGTCCATCATGACCTCCACCAGCGCAGCCAGTAGGACATGTAGGGCACCAGATTTCTTTCTTCGCATTGCCCCTGTCGCCAGCGGCTTACGGAGTACTTGCTGAGGGCCAGCACCATCACCAGCAGACTCATCGCCGCGTGGCTGATCGGATTGCTCACCAGTGGCAAAAGCAGGAAGACAAACAGCGCCACCCCGGCCACGCCCAGGTACAGCAGGCTTTGACTGCGCAGCTCAGCGGCGCGTCGGGCGATGTCCTGGGGCGTGAGGCCGAGCCGTGCCTGCGCTTCCTCGAACGTTTCGTTGCGCGCATAGCGCCCTTGGTGCAGAACCCTCTGCAGACGATCGCGGAAGTACGCGTGCGTTCGCCGGATCTCACCAAGATCCCCCAAGTAGACGATACGCGCCAGGCGCGCGACGCCGGCGATAGCCCTGCGTCGGGTTGGCGCTGGCGTCACATCGACCCGAGGTGCCTGGATCTTCTTTGCCGGGACTTCCTCTGTCATCGCTTGCTCCCTAGCTTGGAGGCGATATAGACCGCTGTCCCAGCTAGGCGGTTCATGCCCTGCTCGATCAACTCCACCGTGCGGGCCAAGGGGAAGCCATGCTGCAGCGGCTCTTCGCTGAGCCAGCGGGCAGGCGCCGATGCCTTGATAGCCTCATGCAAGCGGGCCAGACTCTCGTTCACCGCAGTCTCCCCGGCCTTGACAACGATGCCGGTTGCAGACCTCAGGAGGGCCTCCCGAAACTCATCACCGTGGAGAGCACCACTGAGCTTTGCCCTGGCGTCCTGGGTCTGAACTGCGTCGACAACGGCCGCAGCGACAGCTTGCAGATACCCATCTACGGAGAGATCCGGCACATCGAGATCGACTGTGTCGGACTGCAAAAGCGCCTGGTATGCCTGCGCATTGACCTGGAGCAACGCTATCGCCGGCAGAAGCTCGGCAGCAGCTGAACGTTCGGTTGCCAAGTGCGGATTGCCACAGTCGTCGGCGGCCTTCAGCGCTGCCACGATCCCGGGCAGTATGTCTTCGGCGCTGAGCTTGATGTCGCCGACTTTCTGCACCCGTTGCATCTTGATCACCGTGTGTAGCCAGTGCTCGCCTACGATCACAGCGACGGCGGGGTGCAGCTCACGACGGGCCCACGCAACGTCGAGTTCCTCGGTCCGCATGAGCGCGAGTTGGCCCGCCACCTGAGCGGACACGTCGGACATGACCTTGATGGCTTGTGCCCACTCCACCGCGGGCGCCGTTGGCCCTGGGTAGACCAGCGCTGCGCGGAAGATGGGCCCCATTGCACGCAGCATGGACAGGGTGAGCTGAGCACCGGTCGGTGCATTAACAGGTGTCGGCGCCGGCGGCATCACCGCCTCGCCACGCTCTGCTTCAAGAGTCAGCTGCGGTGCGGGAGCCGCGTCTGTGGTCGCTTCGACGTCCTGCAGCCCTACCTCAGCGGTCATTGATTCCGGAGACAGGTCCGCGATCGGCTCCGGGGCCGCAGTCGACCCAGCGTCCTCACCAGAGGCCGTCATCAATCGACGAATCATCCCCATGTTACTGACCGGCCTGCAGTGCGGGGGCTTCGTATGGCTCCAGTGCCGCTGGCACCAGGTCCAGGACTATGCGGTTTTGCTCCCGCGGAAGCATGTCGACTTGGTAAGCCGTCTGGGTCAGCCGCCACATCTGAGTCAGCAGGTGAGATCGCGTCGGATCGAACTCAACGCGGCGGCCAAACATAGCTCCGTTGTCTTCCTGAACTACCAGACCGAGATCAACCTCGATCTTGCGCAGGGACAGCTCTGCCTGCGCGGCGACCAGGAGAGCGGGGCCGAAGGTTGCGTTGTTAAACACGCTGGCCAGCGGAAGCGGCTGCGCTTGAAAGCTGAATTCCCACCCTTGCGCCTTGGCGAATTCGAGCATGATGCCCTCGAACTCGCGATATGAAGCTGCGTCAAACGATTGGATATTCACGAGGCGCATTACCTAACGTAAGTGGAATCACGCTCCAATATTACCCAACGTTTGTGGCGATCGCAAGACGCAGGAATACGTCCCAAGACGCGAGAATACGCACTCACCCTCGGAGGATTTCAGGGAGCGTCGCTCGCAAGTCCGTATTCGGGCCCGTAGGCCTTCGCTACTTCGATCACCGCCTGCGCCTCTCTGAGAGATACCGCTCCGTTGCGCTCTGCTTCCTTCAGCCTTGCTTCAACCGCTGGCACGCCGGTCTGCTCGGCGAACTGCCGGAGCGAGGCCAGCTCCGCCTGGGACAGCGCTCTGGATGAGTCGATCACGACGCTGAGCCACGCTAAGAGGCAGAACGCTACGCCCGTTGTGGCCACTAACCAGCGGTGTCGACGCGCCCATGTCACCACTGCGACGAGCTCAGGGGGCGTAGGAAGGCGTGAAATCATCATCTGGCGTCCAGTCGTCAATAGTTGTCAGAAGGCTAGCCAACTGCGCCTCGTCGCCGGCGGCAATCGATAGCGCCTGCTCCACCGCGGGTCCAAGGCCTATGCCGGCTGCCTTCTGGCAGACCGCCTCGATGCGGTGAGCCGATGCTGGTTCCTGTAGCCCCAGAGGCGCGCGGGCCAAGACTCGTGTGCCACCTGGTCCTTCGCCTCCGTCTGGCGTCACCAAAGCGCGTTCCTGCGCCCTCACGACGTGACCGACCACCGTACTGGGTCGGCCGATGCGTTGCTCCTGAAGACCGGCCAGGATCGCGGACTGGTGACTGAGGACACGGCTGTTGGCCTTAGGACGCCGGTGCCATGCCGGCATCGCTCCCATGTCCCTGCTCCAGTCCAGTCCCCGCAGCGCGGCGGGAAGTTGGTTGAGGTCCGGCAAATCTCGCCGTACCTGCCATACCGATTCCGCCATTGAACGGGACAACCAGCTCAGCGCGATGGCCTTGTGGTTGCTCTGCAGACGTGCCGGCTTCATCACGTCAACCGCAGCCAGCACCCGTGGGTCCACGATGTGCAGCGCTTCATGCGCCCCCTCGGGCAGCAAGCTTGCTGCCGTGGGCCCCAACCGTGCCCCATGACTGCGGGCAAACTCGTTACAACGTGCATGGCCTCGGGCGCCATATCCCCGGCTTTCCGTTCTGGGGTAGCTGACGACACCTTGTTCGTAAAGGTCTTGCAACAGCCGTGCTGCCTCAGCAAGTCCCATGTGTTCGTTCATGCCGGCGAGGAAGTCGGCGTAACACACGCCCTGCCCCAACGTTGACACCTCGGTGGACGTGACCGCCAACGACACGACCTGACTTGCTGCACTCTGCAGCTCCTGCAGGCGGGACTCTCCAATCACCGTCGTCCGGGCAGTGAATGGCACTCCCCCGCTGGCACATGGGATCTGCAGCACGGCCTCGTGGGTGGGCACCAGCCCGCGGCGTGCCATCGCAGCGATCGCACTGGTCACTCTTCCAACCAGAACGCCTGCCGACGGCAACGAGTAAGCGGAGGCGATGACCCTATCGACGATGCGCCGCGCCGTTCCGGAAAGCGCTAAGGACGGATCATATTCGCGGACGCCCGCGAAGCTTGCGCTCAGGGCCGCCGGTGAGAGCTCGGTCAGCTGCAGCCTCAGTGGCGCAAGATCTGGGCGCAATTGTTTTGCCAGCGCAACGACGTCAGCAGCGATGGCGTGCCCTTCCTGGTCATAATCGGTTGCAATGAACAGACGTCCGCGCAGCGCCCGGATCTCGGAGCTCACCCGGTCATAGGCGTCGGGCCTTGCGGGGATACGGATAGCTTCTAGGTATCCACCGGCAGGGTCCTTCTGGATGGAGACCGGGCGCAACTGCGGAGGTGACTGAAGGAGGTTGCCAAGCGTGGCGATACACCGTGCGCGCATGCCGAGGTCAGATAGCACGGCATACAGCCGCTTCAGCTTGCCCGATGCCTCGATGACGATCAGATCCTCTACGAATGCGGCCATCGCTATTGCCCCGGCGCTGGCAGGGACGCCAGGTCGTCCTGACGATTGAGGCCGACTCGCTCGGCGAGCTGTTCCAAGGCCGCATCAAGCGATACGTCCGCCTCGCTGAGGTCGACGCCCGCATCTGCTGCGCATTCGGCAAGCAGCACCAGCCCCCACGGGCTGGTGAACTGCTGCTCATGGCCGGACAAGTACCGGTCACAGGCGCCGAGGTAGTCGGCCAACGTCGAGCCTCTCACGGTGACGCGCCGGGCCTTGCGAACAACGTGCGCAAGAACTCGCGGATCCGCTCGATCAGCGCATCCAGCGACTCGCGCAGCTCTGCCAGCTTGCCCTTGCCGTCGGTCATCGGAATGCCCTCGCCGGCTTTGGACACGGATTCCAGCTTGTCGCCGATGATGTCCTCCACATCCATGCCAGCCTCGTGCCCGTATTCGGCCAGGCGTCGGCTCCTGTACTGGAGGTGCTCCATCGCGTCGTTGAGCTTCTTGTATTGACCCTGCACTTCCGGCTGGGCAGAAAGCTCGCGAAGCTGCTTAGCTCGCTCGAAATACGTGCCCTTCTTGTCCCCTTGCATGCGGCGCAGCTGCTCGGACGGACGCAGCGGATCCTGCGACATCTCGGTTAGGAAAGGCTTCATCGGGCCTGAGCGCAGGTGGGCGATCTGATCAATGGCTCGACCGGCGGCGTCATCGAACTGCTGCCGAATCACGCTGAAGCCGTCAACGCCAGGCTGCACTTTGGGCCGCGGCCCGAAGCGGGTCTGCATCAGCTGCCACACACGGCTGCCGGCCGCCATGGGAAGGGTGACGGGTGCAGCTACGAGCTTGGCAAGCGCTGCGCCGACGCTGCCCGCGCCACCGCCACCGCCACCGCCACCGCCAGGTCCGCCCATGGCTTGTTGACCGGCGGCTGCGGCCGCAGCTTTCGCCTGAGTGGCCGCCAGCGGGGCAGCCCCCGGCTTGAACCCAGCCACCGCCATATTCAATGGCGCCTTCAGCTGCGCGGCATTCAGCAGTCCCTCCCCAGGCGCACCGTAGCGCCGGAATAGCTGCTCGACAGGCGACGCCATGCCCAAAGCAAGCGCTGCAGCGGTCAATCCACGCACCTCCCCCCATGCACCTTGCGCGTCGGGAGCGGCGAGGACCTCTGCTTGGGTTCGAGCTGGGCCGAGACGCTCGATCGCACCCTTCAATGCATGCAGCAGGTCCGACGTGTCCATCCCGGCCTGTGGTGTGCTGGGGGCCTCGGCATCCGGCTCACCGCCCTGCGGCACAGCGTGCCCAGCGGGTGGGCTGCTGGCACCTGCAGGGGCTTGGTTGCCCTGCGGCGCACCATCCCCCATGGGGGCGACTGCAACGTCCGCAAACGCTTCGGGCGGGCGATCGGGAATACCGGCGGCACCGGCGGCGCCCGCCATCAAACCTGCAATAAACTCGGCATCTATGGGCGCTTCGGGCGGCAAAGGCGGGACCTCCTCTTCCACGCTGCAGACAGCCGACCCCTCCGCAACAGCCTTCTCACGCAATGCACCGAGCTTGCTCATGTCTGCGCCACTCTCATTGGTATATGAGGGCTATTTTTATACAAATCGCCGTGGCGTGTCTATCGCTATTCAAGGAGGCCCCGCCTTTGCCGCCGCCTCGCGCTGCCGGCGCAGTCGCTCACTGGCATCCGCCTGGACACGCCTCTGTACCTTCGCCGCCAACAGCGCCTCGACTCGGTCACGCGACTCCTTGTTCAGGTAGCGCATATACAGGCGCAGCGCACGCATCTGCGCCTGTTCCGTCAGCAATGCCACCGAACCCCGTTCTGATTCGAGCCGATACCAATCTGGATTGCCGTGTCTCTTGATGATCTCGCTGCTGAGGATTTCGTGCGTAGACATGTCGTCGAACTGAGTGATGTTCGGCGCCGGCGATGCAGGCTCGGTCCCCTGGTAGCCCGTGGCAGGGGGTGTCTGACCCTCCCCCGCGACTGGACCTCCACCGTTCGCAGGAGGCACACCAGCCGATGAGCAGCTGCCCCCCTTCGGATTGCACGCCGAGACCGGAAAGCCATTGGATACATCTGCGCCGGGCTTGCGCGACGGCGAGGGGCACAGCAACGGCTCGGGGTTCAGATCCTTGCCTTCCTTCCCGTACAGCTCAAGATGCAGGTGAGGTGCTGCGGAAGCATGGCCGGTGTTGCCAGACAGTGCCACCGCCTGGCCCGCGCTCACTTTGGTGCCAGGCGCCACCAGCGGCCTGGTCAAATGGAGATACCTGGTTACCCAGCCGTTGTCACCGACGATGCGGATCTCATTGCCACCGCCTGCCGAATTCGACACCTGAATGACACCGCTGTGCGTGGCAACGAGTTGCGTGCCGACCCCGGCACGAAGGTCAACGCCGCGATGTGGCCGCCAATACTTGAAGACAGGATGGAAACGCCAGCCGTAAACCGAGGTAACCAATCCGGAAGGCGCTGGTACGGTGAGGCAATCAGCCTGCGCCGCCGAACTCGCCGCCCACAGCAAGGTCGAGAAGGCAATAATCGCAATCCGGCGCAAACTGGATTTCCGCCCGCCATGAGCTGCTGTTTGATCACCGACTCGGCTTGTCCTGACCTCCTTCACTTGGCACCCGCAGCAGCTAACGCGCCTGCGACGGCACCCTCCTCGTCTGCAGTTGCAGATAGCATATTGAGTGCAACAACACCGGCATCAACTGCTACCGGATCATGATAGATCGCACCCATCACACGGAGCTGCGCGGCCATCTGGAGCTCGGGACGCAAAACGCCGAGTTTTGATCGCGCCTTGTCGGCTCGCGCGGTGAACTCGCGCAGGACCATGTCTTCCTCGTCAGCGGGCATCAGCATTGCGCCAATAAACGCCTGCAGAGCTGGGCCAACTTTGCTCCCACTGTACCCAGATTCTTGGGAAGCAATGACAATCAATGTGCCACCAGAAATTGCATTGCCGTTCATCAGCAATCTGGCGGCCTGCGTGTACAAAGATTTCAGCCGCGGATCGTGCTCACTCGCTATGCGTCCCCGGGCACCATAGTCACGTACTAGAAGATCGTCCATTCGCTTTACTGCGCTGCCGGCATCGACCTTCTGCGTAGCTGCATATTTGGCCGCAGAGTCGCGAATGACGTCTGCCATATCGAAGGCAGCTGCCTGAGCGGTTTCACCGCAACTGACAATGAAGAAAAGTGCGAATGCGAGGAATCGAATCATCATTGCGCGTTATCCCTTTTACGAACGCGATTTTGCATGACGCTGTGAAGACTGTGCGCAGCAAGAGACAAGACGGCCTGGTCAGCCAGGAGTAGCCCTTCGTGATACTCATCCTGCGCCGTCGAACCTGCTGTAGTTGCCGTTGGTGTAGCGGCGACGACATTGCGCACAAAAGCACGCGCAGCCCTAGCTTCAGCATCTGTGAGCGTTTCGTACTGCCCGTCACCTGGATTGCTGATAGTGTTGAACGAAATATCTGCGTTCTGTAGCGTAGAGGACGCGATGGCATCGCAAAATCCGGCAGCTTTCCCGCGCAGATCACAAAATTCACGACCTCGCGAAACGAGGTCCTCGTGCAAATCGCCTCGCATATACTCGGCAAAGCCCGCATCGTCCCGCCGACGGTTGTTTTTCTGCTGACTAAATTGTTCCGAGAGCAGGACGGCATTAGTGACAGTCTGATCGAGCAACGCAGGCTCCTGCGCCTGCTCTTCCGCATCGCCTGACACGCCTGTCATGTACAGGCTCGTGTCGGCTGCGATGCGACCTTGCTCAAACGTTCTGCTGGCCGCGGTCTGCTTGCTCAGTTCCTCAGCTGTCTTAGCAAGGCCGCTGCTCCAGGTCTGCGACGTATAGAGCTGCAGGTAGTTGGATAGCGCAGTGACCTGTGCGGTTATGGCACCAACAACGCTGGATCCAGCTGCGGCGAATGCAGTTTTCCCCGGTATACCCCACGGGTCACAGCAATACGCCGCGCTGGCCTTCATGTAAGGCAGAGCAGCAAGAAGCCCGCTGATTCCGATAATGACTGCAGCCTTGGAGGGCCTCATCAGCGCGCCTTTGCGGCAGCCGAGCGAGCTTGTTGCAGCCGCTTTTCGCTGTCCTGTTTAACCGTAACGGCTAGATCTGTCGCCAGTAGCGATTCGATGCGCTCCATCTGAGAGAACTCTCTGTAGTCCATCCACAAGCCGAAAGCAGACTGCTTGTTCAGTTCCCGCAACAAGTTCTCTGTGCTCATGGCGGCCAGCATCTTGTACCAGTCGGGCGACTCAAACCTGCCCCGCACCTGCGCCTCCATCATCTCCCGCTCGGACACGTCTGCCCGGTTTAGCATCGCGGCAGACCCGAGACCGGGAATTCTCGTGCGCGCCGCGACGGCTTGATTGAGCGAGTTCGCCGCCACGGAGGTGCGGGCCTGTTCCAACAATTGCCCTGAAACAAATGCTCTACCCTGCGCAGTGTTCTCCCATTTCGTGGGGATGTTTTGCGTAGGGATCGGATTGACGATGTTCGCGACCAGAGCTTTCGCTGCATCCGACTGCGCGGGCGTCAGGCTCGCAGAGCCCAGCAAGACGTCAGCCCGCACGTCGGCGTTCTGTAATTCAGCAGCGACTGCTGTGCAGCGCCCTAGCTGGGCATCCCGAGCCGAACAGTACTTCTCAGCGTGATCCTTGTAGATCCTGCCAATCGCGGCGGCAGTGTTTGGCGTATTGAGCGTGCGATCGGTCATCAAGCGATTCAGATCGTTGACTGCTTCTTTTGTCTCGCCGGCGGCAACCGTACTAGCGACGCCACTTGCGGTCTCGAAACACGCACGCGGCGAAAGTGCGTACTTTTCTTCGGCCTCGGCGCGACGCTCCTCCATATACATCTGGGTTTGCGCCGAAATCGCACCTTGCTCAAAGGTGCGCTGGGCGGCGGTTTGCTTGGCAAGCTCTTCGTAAAGTCGTCCGAAGCCGCTGGACACGTTTTGGTCCATCAACTGCAGCTGCGTGATGATGCTGGTGGTAGCTGACCCAACCGCAGTTACAACCGACGCGCCTGCGGCCTCTGCTCCGGCGGCTGCCACCACGCCGTCACCGCAACAAGCTGTCGACTCTGTGGATGCAGAGAAAATGAGCAGCGTCGAGGTACCCAGCACCAGCAAGGAAAAAATGAGTGCGGTGAACCGGCGAAGAAGCAGCATTATTTGTCGCCTCCAAGCTTGTTCACGATCGAGCCCCAAATGGTCGAATCGCCGTCTTTCGGCTTGACTGTCACGCCGCTGCCAGTGGAGACGTCCACATCTACGCCTGGCAACTGATTGGTGGATTGGTTAACGGTTGAAACGGCGTCTTGGACAGCACGGTCAAACTGTGCGCGCGCGGCTTGACACTGCTTGTTGAGCATCTCCTTCGCCATCTGGCTCAGGATTCCCTGCACGTCGCCAAGCGAAGGCATTTTGAACTGGAACATCGACTTGTAAGACATAATGCCGTCCAAACACGACTGGGTGGCATCGTCGAATGTCTTCCCCGGATCCTGCCTTGGAGCAAAGATCTGCACGTGTCGCTGCTTGGCTTGTTGAGCGGACTGCCGAACTTGGTCGCAGTAAGCTTGTACGGATGCGGCATCGATAGCTGACGCGGTTCCGCTAGTGAGTAGCAACGCGCCCAGTAAGGGCGCAAGGGCAATTTTACGAGACATCGACAGCCTCCTGGCGGTAGCGGGTAATCGCAGCCCCGAGCCCGGCAAGGCGCTCTGGAGCGAAAAGCTTGGTGAAATAGGGCGTATTGCTGATTACGCGCAGACGGAGAGCCAAAAGGTCTCGTAACGGCGAAAGAGCAATCGCTCCCTCCAAGTGGCCGGGAGCATCCAGTAACCGCTGGACAACCGTGGAGCCGTACTGGTGATACTCATCCTGCTCGTCCAACCAATGGATGACGCGTAGAGCCCTGCTAGTGGAGATGTAGGCCAAAAATAGGAGCAGATCAGGCGCGTCAGCCGAAACGAACGCACGAGCCTGCTCCGGCCCCGTCATCCGGCGCCCCAGCGCTACCAAGCGCTCGCCTAAATGTGGCTCCCGATCCACGGTCCAGTTCTCCGCCCGATCCATGACGCTAACCAAGTCCCCAAGGCCCGGGTCATAGCTGCGCCAGAACTCGACGAGATTTGGGGGTGCGAGGTCTAGCGCCGCCATGTCACATCCGTCACTATATGTTGTGCCTCAGTTTAACATCGTTTGTGGCGCTCCGTACAATTTGGCTAGCGCCCACGCCGCCGAGAACCGGCTGGGCCCCAATTCGAGACCTCCACATGTTGCGTCGCTTGTCCGACATCAAGGCGCGCCCAAAACAGGCGCCAAGTTCTGTCCCGCAGCCAGCGTCAGGAGATCCTGTCGCCATTACAACCGCAGCTCCTGCTGTGCCGCGTTGGCAGGATTTGGCCAGCCGACTGACCACACACCTAACAACCATCCGTGAAGACGCCCACACAACACCGGCTTCCCATTCCCATGCCCCGTCGCGCCCAAGTCGCGGCGGTACTTCCGAGGACACCACGCCCTCACCTGGAGCTACTCCATGAAACGCTCGCTTGCGGTGCTGGGTGCACTGATCATTCCTGACCTTGCGCGCGCGCAAGATCCCTCCAAGCCGGGTTTCTTCAAGCCGCCGGCAGATGACACAAGCATTTCTTTCGTCCGCGACGTGTTCGGTTCGATCGTGGATACGATCATGTCCGGCCAGAGCGTGGACCAAGCCTCATCAGACACAGCGTTGGCGGCTGGGTTCGAGGTCTTTGGACTTGGAATACTTGCACTGGGCATGCTGTTCGTGATCTTCACCACCATAAAAGGAGCTGTTGATACAGCCCACGATGGTGAATTCCTTGGAAAAAAAATGTCATCGGTATGGGTGCCATTGCGTACCGCAGCAGGTACCGCATTCTTACTGCCTTTGAAATCAGGATTTTCGTTGGTCCAAATCGCAGTGCTGTGGATAGGAATTCACGGCGTCGGTCTGGCAGACCAAGTGTGGTTGGCCATGCTCGAGAAGATGGTGGAGACAGGGCAAATGGGGCGCCCACACTTGCCGGATTCGCGGCCACTTGCCGCCAATATCCTGCGCTACGAAATCTGTGCTGCTGCAATGAACAAGCAGTACGAGACTGAAGGTAGACCATTGAAAATCGAGGTGTTGCCGAAGAAGGCATCAATGATTAACACAGGCGATGCCCTCAAGTTCGACAACATTCTGTATCCCGGAGGATTTCTCGACCTCGCCCAAAGCGCGGCTGGTGCTGCCTTCAGCGTAACCGGCCTGCAATGGTCAGCTGTGGGCTCCGGTGGCTATATGAATCCGAATGTGTGTGGCGAGCTGGAGTGGCAAGAATCGCACGAATCATCTGAAAGCAACGGCGCGCCCTATATTGACAAAGCGCCGATCTTGCGTGCTCAAGCACAGGCCGTCCAAAAGATGGTCACTGAACTGCGTCCTGTCGCGCAAGCAATCGTTGCAGGTGAAAAGCCTGCAGCTGGCGCGCTCGAACGAGTTGCCAACACCTACGAACTGTCACTGCAAGCAGCGGCACTTAGCGTCGTTAACCGAGCTAACCAAAATAGAAACAGTCGATTCATCACGTATGCGAAAGAGGGTGGCTGGATCTTTGCTGGAACCTACTACAATCACCTTATCCACATGAGCGACGCGATCCAATCGGCGGTCAACTCGCTGCCGGCATCGAGCGCGCAAACAATCACCGATAAGGAAGCCGCGGACACACTGATCCTCTACCAGGACTCGCTTGTCACGGCAAACGAGTACATCCGCAACAGCTCTCAATCTGCGTACCGAGCGTATGAGGCCCAAAACCAAGCTATTGGTTTTACTGGCGACAAGATCCCCTCCAATTTCGAAGAAATGAAGATCTGGTTGTCACGTCCGGCGCTGGCTGGCATCAACCAGATGACTCAGGAAATTGCAGGAAGCAATCTATCCCACGTTGCACAGATGAAGAATGTGGGAGACACGATCATGGCCGTCGCGTGGACCATCCAAGGCGCGCAATTCATTGTTGCCGGATTCGGTGGCGGCCTGTGGGACGATGCGATCACCATGGGGAGTTACGACATCGGTGCCAGCATCGAGACATTGACGCCCGCCGTCGCATTCTTGTTCATGACACTGCTAACCGCCGGCGCATTTCTGGCGTTCTACGTACCAATGATTCCCTACATCATCTGGATCACGGGGATCATCAAGTGGTTAACCGTACTTTTTGAATCTGTGATTGCCGCTCCAATCTGGGCAGCAGCTCATGTGCATCCTGATGGCGACGACCAGGTCGGCCGTGCCGGACCCGGCTACATGATCATCCTGTCAGTGTTCCTGCGGCCGACTTTGATGATCTTCGGTTTGGTCGGTTCCATTGTCGTCGCACAGCCAGTCGCACACTACGTAAACCTCACCTACATCACGCAGGTACAGGGAGCAATGGGCAACTCAGCGAACGCAATAGGTGCTTTGATCGCGTACACAACCATCTACGCGATCCTAATGACGATCGTCCTGCATTCTGTATTCGGTTTCATTAACTGGATTCCGGACAATGTCCTGCGCTGGATCGGCTCTGCGGTTGGCATGCACGGCATCGCCGACAATGAGGAGCATGGTGTCAAGGGTGCTTTCTTCCGCAGCACAGAGTCGGTGTCGAAAGGCACGGGCTCTCATAGGCCAAGCGGCGCCAGTGGCGGGAGCAAACCCGTTAGCACGGGAGGTGGCGAGCCTGGTGCTGGTGCTGGTGCTGGTGGCACTGGAAACGATGTCCATTCAACCAAGCTCCCAGGAGCCTAATGACTTAGCCGACTGGAAATCTATTCCAACAAAAGGCCCCCATCCGGGGCCTTTTTTTTGGGCCCAACCTAAGTTGACCCAACGTAACCCGCCAACGAGAGCTCACCTTTTCCTGGGGAAAAATACGATGGTCCCGAGAAGCGCAGATCCTAAGGCGAACAATGAGCCGGTCACGTTCCACCCTGATGTAATGGCAGTCAATGCAGGAGCTGCGGATCCCACTGTCGATAAATGCCAGGCTGCGCCAGACACAAGCGCACAAACGATTGATATCCCGTTGCACGCCTCGCCAGGCGTGCAGAGGTCGCGACGTCCGTCCGAGATCGATGAGCGAGGGTCTAGGGAAGGGACGACAACGAGCGACGCCACTGAGCCCACGCGCATATAACGAAGAAAGGCCCCAGAAGGAGCCTTATTCACGAAGCGATAACCTCTGAGTCAGCGCGTGATGGTGAAATTATCTGCGTCCGCATTGATGACTTGGTAGCCCATCTGCTGGACCAGCTCCACCTTGCGCGCCTTCAACCGCTCGTTAAGCCTGTTTCTATCCGCAAATGGGTTTGCTGGACTAGACTGCGCGAGATTCTCGCGCAAGTCCCGTACGAGCTCGATCGAGGCAGTACCGTGAGCTTTCCAGGTGTCCCGATCGGCGATCGTGGCCTCAAGCTCTTTACGCAGGCGCTTGGCCTCAGCCATCCATTCGTCGCGGTTAGTAGCAGTCTCAGCAACCGCCCGACGATTGAGATTGTTGTTGACCAGCTGACCGTCGATGAAATCGTTGAGGCTCATTGATTGTCTCCGCAGCCCGTGCTAGGCGCACGATTATCCTGCCATGAGGGAATCGGCTTGGCAAGCACCCATAGAGCTAGCCAGCTGACCAAGAGCACTCGGACCAGTCGCACCCCCCACAGAAGCCCACACACTCACTCCAGTCGCTCACTCGAGTCAGAGAACCAGAACTACCGAGCCCGACGGTATCCCTGCCGGCAGCGCGCCCTGATCTGCACCACCAGCACTGACCAAACGGCCGCCGGCGGCGTAGCCAGTGGTCGCGCCAGACTTATCCAGGTTTCGATACACGTACCCTCTGATCCCACGCTCTACGCCCGCCATGTAGATATATGAACGCCCTCCCGAAATCGTGTTACCGGTACCGGGAAACTTGACGTAATACGCAGGCAAATTAAGGACGGAGTCTGAAGCGCTACCGCTAAATGTCGTATTCGCCATGCGGTAATTGGCGACCTTGACACCGTAAAGCGCGATGCTCTGCGCAATGACTGCAGCCTCGCCGAACATGACCCGCTGCTGCGAAAGGGCAGCGCTTCCCATCGACAGTGTAACGAGCAGTGAGAAAAAAAACCCCGTCACAGCAATGTTGAACATACGTTGATCCCTCTCAATATGGTACGCAGATTGCGTAGGCTGTCACCAAAGCCTGTTGGACGCGCGCCTCCCAACCTGCGTTTCCCCACGGCCTATCAAACGATGTGAACTGATACTCCTCTTTGCCGTTACAGTTCTGATTCCACATATAGCCGCCGCTTACAACGAGTGTTCCGACCGGGCAGGTTGCATACGAAGACAGGCTGCAGCCTGCAGACCGTGCGCCCGTCACGATTGTGGTGCTAATCCCACCCCCACTCCGCCATTGTCCAAGCGTGCAGCTCAGCAAAGCACCCTGACTGCTTCGTGCGTTCAGTCCGGTTTCGGAGCAGGAGGCCCCTTCCGATTCAATTCGGTTTAGCTTCAATTCGTTAGCCTGCAAACGTCCCTCCGCAGTAACAGCACCGCCGCGAATCTCACCACCGGTGTAGATGTTTTTATCGCCATAGGCTCTGATCCATGTTGTATCGGTCATGTGCCAACCGCCACCGTACTGCTCTGAGTACCAGCCTCCGTTACCACGGCTGCGGAACCATCCATTAGCGTAGACGTCATTTCCGAAGATGTTCGCGTTAGCTGTCACGTTGCCGGCGAAGCGTGCATTTCCGGCTTGAACATCACCATCGGCTGCGACGGTGCCGTGTGTAATGAGGTTTCCATCGGACTGTAGCACTGTGTGCTCACGCCCTCCAATGGCCATGCGCAGGTTGTAGCCGTTATTGAGTTGAATGGTTTCGTAAGGATAGGGCACTGCACCGAAAGGGGCTTTGCCGATCGCGATCTGGTTGGCTTGGATACCGTTAGCCGCATCGACATTCTGCGCCCCGATGCGGGCCCCGTTGTCGATGTTGTTGTTCGCCATATCAATTGACGTGCTCATGCGATTGAGCTCCGGCCGTCCAGGTATGGCCTGTCGGTGAAGTGCAGTATCCGATCGCGCTTCGTTGGTATAGCTGACATTTGCCGCAGCTCGCCCGGCACCTGGCGAAATAGCGAAATTGGACAAGGGCATGGACCACGCCCCGAGGAAACCAACGGCACGCGTCGTATCCACAGACCCAACCGATCCACCGGCCACGCCTTGTTGCGCCGCCAATCCGGCGAGCTCGTCTAAGTCTGATTGGGATAACGCTACGCCTCCGCTGTAGATCACAAGCGTCTCCAGCGTGTTGGCAGACGCCTTCCGGGACCGACCTGTCGGCACCTGGCCGAAAACATTGGCAGAGGGATAACTGGCCGGCAGCAAGCCAGCGGCCTGCAGGTTGGCAACATTGATCACCACCGGGTTTGTTGAGCTGGCCGAACTTAGAATCGTGTTGTACTCATTCTTGACGTACTGTTCGGTTGCGTTTGTGAAGTCGACTAGCTGATTCGCGGCGATGGCCAACTGCTTGGACTGTGCCTGGGAACGTATCACCGAGATGAGGCCAATGCTTAGCGCGGCCAAGATCGCCAGCGCGATCACTAGTTCCATCAATACAAAACCGCGGTGCTTCATCCTCATGGGTTACCCCTCCATGTTGCCGCGTTGGATTGCTGCTCAATAAGTGTTTGTAACTTTGAGAGCTCATTGGTACGAATCAGAGCTCTGGCCGATTTCGAAAAAGCCTCGCCGCGCTCGTCTCCGTGTGCCGGCACAAGCGTTAACGCCTTTGCAACCAAGCGAGGTATTGAGGTCCCGCCAGGCAGAGCCGTCGAATGCACTAGCTTTTGGTGAATGATTACTGCCAAGCCCTCGGCCAACATGCCAGATGGATCTCGTAAGCCCCTAGACAAAGACAGAATCCGCTCGATCGCCTGCGGCAAATCACCACCATGCACCGTGGTAAACACCAAGTGGCCCATGTTGCTCAGCTGCACCGCCTGCTCTGCCGAGGATTCATCGCGGAGTTCTCCGAGATAGATTGTTTCTGCGCGTGAGCGCATCGATCTAATCAGATACTCGCGGTATCCACCCTCTCTTCGCGAGACTTGAACATGGATACACCAGCCGTCCCCGTGCGGGCCGTTGAGGTTCGATTCAATGGGATCTTCAAGGGCGAGGCCGATTGATTTGGTCTGTCGTAGACGCTCGATGAAAAGCGTTGTCGCGGTCACCGTCTTCCCAGACCCCATCTCTCCTGTCACTAGAACGATGCCCCGTGTCCTAGGGGAAAGCGCAGCCTCCTTCGCATGCCTAGGGATATCCAATCGTTCAATCGGAATAACCTTGCTTGCGGCGCGCGAGAGCACAAACACTGGATGTGTGCTGGTATCAACAAATGTTGTCACACGGTACACAAAGCCATCTAAGCTCAATGCAAATTCAGGATCGCCTGACTTCTCAAACATTTCTAGGCATTGGCCTCTTACGTTCGCCAGCTCTTGCTTGAGCTCTTCGGGCGCGGCACTGCCGGGCGCTTGCGCGCCCGGCAGATCCTTCATGAGGCTATAGTCGTGACCCAGATAGATGTCGACGACAGGCAGGTCTTTGAGCTGCATTCAACTGACTCGCCGCTTAGTTGGAGATCGTCCAAGCGATCGTGTTGGCTTCTGAACTGCAACCAGCATCTGCTTGGGCAACCGACACCGGCCCGGTGATGCCAGTGCCGCCATTGATCTTCGTGCTGTATGCCCCAGACTGCGATAGGTCTGTCGCAATGCCACCGCAGACTTCCGTGGGAATCGCCGCTGTGCTGAAAATGAAACCGGTACCAGTAGAAACCAAGGTAACTGCGCCGCCGAACTGATTAGAAACCGTCGTACCGGTAACCGGCATAGTGGTCGGGATACACTGGCGGTTGATCGCAGCGGGCAGCAAATTGGTGCCGCTCGCTCCGTACGTTCCCGCCGACTTCATGTTGCGGGCGCACTCAATGAGCGCGTTGTAGTTTTGGCTCTCCGTCTGCACCTTGGACGAACCGCGTGCACCGCGTGCAACACCTAGGATGGCAATAACGATCGCGCCGAGAATGACCATACCGATCACCAACTCAACGAGTGATACACCGACTTGGCTACGCCGGAATGAGAAATTGCGATAACGCTTCATTGTTGTCTCCGTTTAGAATATAAATAAATATGCGGTTAACGTCGCTGCGCGATACCGTAAACGCCTTGGAACATCGTTACGATTACATACGCTCCGATCAGCAGCATGATCAGGCGCAAAATTGCGGCTGATCTTTCCATCAGCTTCATGTTTTGCTTGAGCCAGCGCTTAGTAAATTTCTCTAGCGCGACCTCAAAGCCCTTTTTTTCAGCCAATGTTTTGACGTTTCTGACGGTGTCCTTATCAGGAAAGTCATGCTCTGTGAAGTGCAGGGCTTGGCCAAAGTTCGCACCAGTTTTAATGCCGCGTAAGGTGTCGTCTATGCGTTCGCGCAGATATGCATTTGCGTACCGCGCCATGTCGATCAGTGCCTGCTCAAGCGGGATTCCGGCCGCCAGTAACGCAGACACATTGAGTAGAAATGTGGTTCCAACGAACACGCGATACGTCGAGAAAAAAGGCAGCTTGTCGAATTTGTCTCGTATGCGGCCAGTCAGATTAGGGAGGGCCCAGGCCAGCCAACCAGCAGCAATTAAAAATGCTGTGAGCATGTAAAACCAATTTCCGACGACAAAGAGCCCTATGCTTATCATCTTCTGAGTCGGTGCCGGCCAGGCCTCCTTTGGCTGCATCCGTAGTAGCTCGGGAATTAGCTCCAGCGATATGTAAAAGATCGCAGATACGATACCTAGGCCAATGAATGCCGGCCACATCAGCGCTTCCTTCAGCACACGTTGAAGCTCTTGCCTGCGCTCCAGTGATTCCACAACGCGGTCCAAACCAGCCACTAAGTCACCTGACGACTCACCTGCTGCGACCAGTGAGACCTCTTGAATACCAACCCACTCTTCGAGCGCGTCAGCCAATTGGTCACCACGTGTCAGAGCACGAATACAGTCATTGATGATCACCAGCTGAGGCGCAGGCAGTACCGCAATTCCGTCTTCATCAAAGGCAGCTCGCTGCTGTTCAAGCGTGTCCAGAACGCTCTCACCGTTGTCGAGCGAAAGAGTCAGAGACTCGTAGAAGTTGATCCGCGCTGTCATGCCAAAGCCGAGCTTCACGTAGCACTTGAATACCCAACTCTTTATCACGTCAAACGAGAGCGAATCCCAAATATCGGCTAATGCCATCTCATTCTCCGATATGTAAGCGATCAGTGTTGAGCGCGGCCACATCTCTGATCACATGACGTGGATCTGCCAGGCCAGAATGCACGTAGGTCAGCGCGTGAGCGAGTTTGGTTATGCCGCCCATCTGTTTGACCCAATAAATTCGGGCAGCAACCATTCCCTGTCGCCTGAAGACCTCCATGAACGCTGCAGTCGGTCTGATGATCTCAGCAGCCACCTTACGACCACGCACGCCAGGTGTTTGGCCGGCGCAATCCTCGCAGCCTGGTCCCTGCAAGTAGACTTTGCTGACATCGCAAAACTCCTCAATGCTTGTGCGTACATGTGCCGGGATAGCTGCGCACCCAACGAGGTAAGGAACCCTGCAGGAGACGCAGAGTTGCGGCAGCAAGGATTGGTTGACAAGGCAAACAGTAAGTGCAGGATTGAACAGACGATCATCTGCAACACCCAGGAGGCGGAAGCGATCGATGATGCTCGGAGCATCGAAGGTATGCACCGTGGACCAAATGAAGTGACCTGTCACGGCCGCCTCATAGCCGATCAGAGCGGACTCCGAATCACGAATTTCCCCCGGCACGATGATTTTTGGCGCTTGGCGCATTGCGTTACGCAGCGCGTTGGGCCATGCATTGCGCCGCCCTTCGGGGTCGTCCTGTTCGTAGACGAGCGGAGTTTGGGTGCAGCCCTCTGCCTCAATGTCATACTCAACAGGATCTTCAATCGTAAGTACATCCGTTTCCTGGTCGCTATCACGCAGGATATTCTCGATGATTGCCTTAAGCGTGGTGGATTTCCCGGAGCCTGTAACTCCGGAAATCAGCCCGATGCCGAAGGGTAAAGACATCACTTCCCGTAGAATGGGGATTTGGCTGTCAGGGAGGTAACCGAGATCTTCGAGCTCCTGGACTGCAGACCGATTTGGCGGCAGCAAGCGCAGCACAATTCGGATACCTCGTCCATTAGCTGGACGTGTCGAAATACGTGAGCCGACTAAGCCACATTGGCTGGCCACATCAGCCTTCAACTGAGCGTCTTGCATCGCGTTGGGATCGAGGCCGGAGCCTGTCATCTCTGCACACATCGTGTTGTACAGTGCACGCGAGAGCAGCATACCTTCAGCAGCTGGTAGCTCGTGGTAAGTCCTTGTCCTACCGTGAATCGTATACCTGATTCGGCAATACGGTCCTACAACAATGATTTTCAGATCCGAAGCGCCCATGCTATTGGCCTCTCGGATGTATCCCTTTACTTGGTCCTGCCTGGCTGAATCATCGTCGCTAGCAACGAGGTTGGTAGAGTGCAGCTGATAAAGCTTCGCGATTTCTGATACCTGCGTGTAGCGTGTCACCCAAGTAATGTTCTGCGCGTTCCGCCGCAGAACATTAAAGATCGATAACACAATCGGATCAGTCTTGTGCGAGCTCGATACCACAAGCTCGGCGCTACGACCGTCCGCATCAGCAAGTAGGCACACCACGGCGCGTTTGCTTTCCGCAACGAAGTAGACGCCCTGTTCTGCGGTCAGCACACGACAGTACCGAACTGCCTTTGCGTGTTCGGCAACTGGCAATGCCAACTCAGGCGCAATCGAGGTTACGCTCGCGACCATTTTTAACCACCCGTCCTTGTCGGAGGCATCATGCTAGGGAAGGCATACGGCGCCTGCGGAACCTGCTCCTTCGTCCTTGGGGCAACCGGTGGGGTTCCGGAAAATGCGAGTTCTAAGCGCTTTCCTTGACGCTCAACGATCACTCGCTCCATGGACACCGCCACAACTCGGTAGTCACCAGGAATCAAGGACCCCACTACTTCATCGGTAGAAGCTCCGCCCTCGTAGAGGAACCTAGCCTTCAGTTTGTCTCCTACGCCGTATACACGCGAGACTACCGGTGCGATGGTTGGCTCAATCAATGAGATCGCACCGTTTTTTGTGCTGTCACCTGACAATTCGCTTTGAGCCTTAGCTTGTTCTGCGCGTGCTTTCAGTAGCAGCGTAGCCGCCTGGATTCTGGATAACTCGCCGATGGTCGGTACTGAATCCTGAGCCGCCGCATCTGCAGCAAGCGTCAGCAGAAACAATCCGATGAGCCATTTGTTACCGTACATAGAGTGCTCCGTTAATGGTCCAGGTCAGCCTGGCGGCGTCCCCGTCTAGACTGACTGCGACTGTTTCCGCCCGCAGCCCATCGGCTGCCAGCCCTTCCAACAGCGACACCGGCGGCATTTGCGTCACGATCTCGAAGGTGTACGTCGACCATGTCGGTTTGCTCGTAGTCGGCTCTTCCCCCGGTGGCGTTTCGGGGACTGCCTGTTTCTGAAGCGGAAACTTGACGTCCGCTGCCTGGAAATGTGAGACAAGTCGGGCCATCACCTGCTTCTCCGCCAATAGCTCTTCACTGCTGGCCGACGGCATTTGGATGAGCACATTGACGACGCCAGACTCACCGGCGTCGTAGAAATCGAGCGGCAGTCCCGCTGCATCGGCCGCAGATAGAACACTATTGGCCGTCGCCAATTGTCCCCTCTTATAGGCCGCGGAGAGCGCTCCCCCGGCGTTACACGAGGCTTTCTCGAAGACCCAGCCTCCCAATACCAGGGGCAGCTTGTCGAAGGCAGCCGAACATGCAGCAACCGTGTCAGTTAGTTTGGCTGAGCCAAGCCAAGGCGGTGGTGGCGCTGGTGGCGGCGGCTTGATGTTTAGAAGAGCTTCTGCGCGGGAGCGTGCTGCTTTCTGCGCCTGATCAGCGCGACGCAGCATCTCTTCTTGCCTTGCCTGGTAAAGGATATACAGCGATCCGCCAGCGATAATGATCGCCGCGAAGAGGATTAGTCGAAATAGCTCACCCTTACTCAACCCCAGCGTTAGCGGTTTTAGCCTGTGCTCTGGCTTCAACTTTGAGGCGACCAGCAGCGATGCTAGATCAACCTGCTTGTCACCAAATTCAAACTCCGGGGGGGCGATCACATGCTCAAAGAGCACGCCTGAACCAGCTAAGTGACTAAAGTTGGCGCCTAGCTCCTCGCGGATCTCTGACAGCGTACCAATTCGGTCCGCACTCGGAACAATGCTGCCATCCACGACGGCTGCCAGCGCATAGCGCTCCTCTTCGATGCGAAAAGCACCGATCCAGTTGCTGCCGAATTCGCTCGCTAGTACTGAGGCCAGCGAGTACATGCCCTTGGCTGCGCCGCGGTTCTTGGGCGCATAGCCAGCCTGATACTTTGCGCTTTTGCCCTTAGAGCGCAAGTCGACACCCTTACGGGTTGCGACGACATCCATGCCCCACTGGCGACCCTTGCTACGCGCTTCCTTCATAAAAGAAGACACGTTATCGAGTGTTTCCCAATGCAGACCGCTTACGAACGTTCGTCCGTTTAAGACGAACGTGCCGATCTTCTGCCGATCGGCAATGGATGTATCGATCGATTTGCGGCGCGCCATGCTATGGGTGTGTCCTGAGTTTGTTTTGTGATCCAGCAATCAACGCATGGCCGAAATTGAAGAGCCGACTTCCGGTGTGATCAGGATCACAATGGCCGTACGCTGACGCTGTCCTCTAGCGCTTCCGCCAAGCATCCACGCGAATGGGCTGCCCATGCCGCGGCGATTAGACGTGTGATTGTCCTGTTCGAATCCGTGAAGGATCAGCGTTTCGCCAGCGTGCAGACGGACCTCGCTGTTGAAGTTGCGAGTGTCGATGTCAGGCATCTCGATCTTGGTCCCGCCAGCCTCTTCGCTCCGCAACTCATTGAGCGCGGAGATATTGATCGAGTACTGCAAGATCATCTCTTCATTCTGCGCAAGCAGTCGGGGCACCACCGTCATGTTGAAGCCAACAGTGACAAACCCGGGGGTCAGCCCTCCGAGGGTGCCAGCTCCCTCGGTTTGGGAGATCTGTGAGCTCTGGATATAGCCTATCTGGCGAGCGATCTGGATTGGCGCTGGACGCAGGTTCAATGTCTTCAACGACGGCGACGTGATGGTGTTGACGGTACCAAGCGTCGACAGTGCGGATACGATGACATTGGTCCCGGCGAACTTGCCCGTGTTGATCACTGACGCGCCCAGTGTTCCTGCGCTGGAGGCGGGTTGGAAGGGGGTGGTGAATTCGAACTGGCGCGACAGCGACCTGTACACCACGTCCCAATTCACGCCCACTTCGTTCGCATCGTTAAGGGTCAGCGAAAGTACCTTCGCGTGCAATGTCACCTGCTTGGTAAGAGTGGTGTTCTCCCGCTCCAGCATGCTCCCAATACGATCAAGCACATCCGGCGTGTCCGTCACCGTCACCGCGCCTGTGCTCTGTGAAAGCGCCACACGGCCGATGCCAGGAGTTAACAGAACCTTGATTGAACTTTCGACATCGGTGTACAGCGAGGACTTCATTGATGTAACGGTCGTTTGCGAGCTTCCGACTGTTCCACTTACGCCGCCTCCACTGGACCCGCCGCTGCTGGCACCGCCGCCGCCGCCGCCGCCACCACCGGAACCTAATTGAGAGCTCATGCCGTTGTGGGTCGTTGACTGAATGTCAACCTGGTTGGGGAACGCGTCCAGCTGGAAAGTGCGGCTGTCCACATGGAAGATCGAGACGCTGTTATTCCGCTCGTTGTAACGCCAAGAAAGCCCGTATCGCGAGGCGACGAGATCAAGCAAGCCGGCCAGTGGGCCTTTCCATTCGATGTTGCTTAGCAAAGCTCCGCCGGCGCGACCACCGATTCCACCACTTGCGTTGGCAGCGGTGCCGGTGACAGGCGGCAACATCGGAAGATTTGGTAGAGGCATACCGCCAACCGGCACAGATGCACCTGCGGACGGTCCGGACGTTGCACTACTGCTATCGCCACTGCCAAAAGCGGATAGCGCATCTGCTGTAACGCGTACTGCCATCTTGCAGGACTCCGAAACCGCCTGCGCGAATTCAAGGAGACCCATTGGCTCCAAGGTTTTGAATCCGGGGTCGCATCTCAGAGCTGCTGGAAGCTTCGGAGTAGTGACCGCCATCGGTACCGGCTCCACCCATTGCGAGTTGGAAATGGTGACTGTTTCGCGTTGGCCGGGGACAGACGGAGTCCGCATATCGATCAGCAGCTTCTTCGCTTCACCATCAACGTCGTGATAAGCGCGGTCGGCATTGCGGATGCTGTGCGAGCATCCAGTCAACAGAGTGACGGCTGCAGCCAATGTGAAGAGGTACTTCATTTCGCTGCTTCCTTTTCCGAATAGCGGATCAGCTTCTGATTGACGAAAATCCCCACTGCCAGAGGTCGCTGGGCTGATTCGTAGAGCAGGGTTAGTTTGCTGACCGCATCGACAAGCGATCCATCGAATGTCAGCGGCGCGACGATTCGATAGTCAAGATCCTGCATGGGCCAATACACCGTCCAGGACTGTGACTGCGCCCATTGCTCTACCGTTTCTCGTACAGTCGATCCAGCCTTCGCGGACCAAATCTGTTTGGCCTGATGGGCCGTCTGCGTCGATGCCGTGGCGAGACGCTGCGCGCCGCCCGTGTTCGTCGAAGCTAAAGGGTAATCACGTTTGCCGACGTACAAGTGGCGTTTGTTCCAATCGACTTCTATCGAGAGGTCGTTTTCATTTGCGAGTATGTCTAACACGTCAGTCCACGGACGTCCGCCACGCCAGTTGACAAGCTTATTTGGATCGAATGATCCGGCGATCTCAGATTTCCCAAATCCACGCCAGCCCTCCGGCGCGATCTGTTTAAGCGCGTCAGCGAGCCGTACATCGCGTCCCATACCGGCACGGCGCTCAATTACAGCCGGCGGACCACCCACGTATGAGACAGCGATCAACCCGAACCCTGAAGAGCTCGGACGCAGCGCTTCCGTGATCGGCGGTGGCTCTTGGCCATCGATTGCCACATAGCCGCTTCGCGGAGCAATCCCTGCTACGGACGCCGCTGCACCCGCAACCTTCGGCGCAGGCTCGATCGACGCCACGCGGAAACCAGCTTGTGCCTGGTTGGCAAGTGCCAACGCCAAGCAGGCGAACAAGAGCGAGAGACCTTTTTTCATGTGGCATCCGACGTAGGGTTGGGGCTCGAAACGATGCTGTTGCCGCCGCCCAGCAGCAGCTTGAAGTCGAGGCCATCGCCGCTCATGGGAGCGGCCGAGTGCCGTTGTTGTTGCGCCGTATCATTATTCGACGAAGGCGCCGAATGTGCAACTTTTGTTTGGTTATCTGGCCTTTTTATTTCCGGCGAGATGGGCGGATCATCAGCCTTTGCACGAGCGGTGGGCGCTCGGCGTGGCGCACGAGGCACCTCCAATGTCGGCGGTTCAGGACCTACTGCCGGGCTTCCCTGAGCCGCATAGAACGGCCCGTGGAGCTGGGTATAGCCGGCGACAAGGATCCGTCTGAGCCATTCGCTCTCTGCACCCCGGCGCGCGCGTCCTCGCCGGTTGCGCGAGTTCTCGCGGACCTGATTGAATCGATCGAGAATTGCATTCATCTCCGCGTCGTCCTCGTAGACGCGGATCCGCATCAGCTTTCCGGACGGCGCGTCATCGCTCATGCGGCAACGTTCCCACGCAGCGTCTTCAGCATGCCTCGCGCATTGGCGAACTCGGGATCCTCAGGCACCACCAAGTGCCGGTACCCCGTCTTCAGGCCGCTGGCCAACAGCGCGGCGCCGCCGCCGACGAGCAGGACTGCCTGCATGTCTGCAGCGTCGCCCACCCGCCGCTGCAGTTCGCGCCGGACTTGCTGCAGTACCAGGTCGACGGCTTGCTCGCGTTCAGCAGAGATGTCATGCCACTCGCCACGCAGTTGCACCTTTCCCGATCGTAAGAACGTCTCCAGTCGCGAAGGACGAACGCCCGCGACACCGAACCTCGCCATGATGAGGCTGCGCAGATGGTCGAGCACATGCGTGACACCGACGTTGATCGTCCCTGACGCTGCGTGATCAACGGTCGACCCACGAATAATTGTTGCCGTATCCGTGGTACGGCCGCCTACATCCACCACCACTACCGGCGCGCTGGGGTCCATTCCTTCCCGCCAATTGTTGGCGTCATCAAGAGCGTAATCGATATAGGCCATCAGGCCCTGCGCACCGACAAACTGACCGACAATGCGGGGAGGCTTGCGACCGTCCATCGACTCAACGGGGATAGCCAGGTTCTCCATCTTGCGCTTGAGCAGATCTCCGTTGGATTCGGTTGTACCGGCACGGAAGTAAAGTCCGAACGGCAAGCCCGAAGCCAGCACGACATCGCGACCGCTCAGCCCGTTGGCGTAGAGGGCGTGATGCACCAGGACGCGGTTGATATCGGATAGCGCATAGTCGTCAAAGCGCGTGTCCTCGCCTTCAATGTCCGGATCAACAGTGAAATCCCGGCCCTGCGTGCGGTAGGCGCCCGCGCCCGCGTCACCCCCTGCGGAGCCCAGTGCGCCACCCAGGGTAAACCCTGGGCGCGCCACGCTCAGCTGCGCGTGGCGGCGATCTGCGGTTACCAGCTTGATCTGGCGAAAACCGTCGTCGACGGCAACAAGAATGGGATTGGACTCAGTCATTGGAATTGCCATCGGAAGGGGTCGATTTCATATCATTGGGTACGGATGTCTTTCGCAGCGACCAACGCGATTTGCCATGGCCCGCCCGGTCGATGCTCGGCAATCCGAGGAGAATGAAGATTGCGAAGACGCCGGTGATTGCCGCCAGCGCGTAAACCGCGAGGACCTGCTGCGTCAGCGCCGTGGCGTCGAAGGAACCGATGACCTCGCGACCGTACTTGAATGCCGTTTCCGCAAGTGCAGGATCATTGGTTTCGACGAGTTTCTGCATGAACTGCACTTGTGCGCCGGTCTGATCAAGCAGCATCCCCACCGTGTCGGTGGTGCTCTTAACGCTAATCGCTCCTACGCCGAGCGCGAATATTGCGAGCACCTTCATTGTGAAGATGCCCCAGTTGATAGTGGCCTTTCGCCGCGGATTCATGGGTACGGTTCTCTCGCTTAGTTGCGTATCTGGTGAGTTGCGCTTGGCTCAGCGATGCCGATACAGGCGGCGTTGTGGGCGATGCCACCAGGCGACGCCGGACCGCACAGGCCCCGCGAGCTTGCAGCGCATGCGCCGCACGAGCACAACGAGCGTGTACTTGTAAAAGGACAAGACCGAGAAGAATAGGAACAGCCCGATGGACGCTCCCAGCTTGGCGAACGACGGGCTGTAGAACAGGATGACGAAGGGGATACATGCGCGCGCGTCAAAGACCAGGAACTTGGCCATCAGTGACGTGTTGCGCCAATCTGCCGGTCCTGACATCACTCACCCTCCCCGGCCAGCAAACTTACCTGCGCTCTTGCGGTCTGCTCGGCGAGCTCGAAGCGGAGTACCACGTCCTCTTTGATGCGACCGGCAGCGAAAAGCTTGCGTGCGTGCATCAGCTTGGTCTGCCCGCGCTCGCGGGTGAGCTGCTGCGCGACCGATGGCACACCTGCAGGATCCCGCATGGCGGCAGTCAGGAGCGCGCGGCGCTCGCTTTCCCCGAATGACAGGTACTCACGCAACGCCACGCGCTTGCCGTCGGTGGACTGGACGAGCTCCTGACAGATGATGAGGCGCAGTGAGTCGATGAGGCCACCCAACATTCCCTGCTGCTCGTTCTTCGGCAGGCTCTGCATGGTGCGTGTGAAAGTAGCGCCGACAGAAGTACTGTGTGCCGTTCCATACACCACGTGACCTGTCTGCGAAGCAAGGATGGCCGCACCAATCGTCTCGCCGTCGCGCATTTCACCGACCACGATGATGTCTGGGTCACGCCGGAGCGAGTTGCGGATTGCAGCGGCAAAGTTCGGCAGGTGATCCGGGATGGAGGTCGATTCAATCTCAGTCGTCGGCTTCTCGACCTTGTCGTAGACAAACTCCACCGGCGACTCGTAGGTGATGATGTGGCAGTGCGAATCGGGGTTCTCTGCGATATCCCGAATCATGCCCGCCAAGAGCGTCGACTTGCCTGACCCGGTCGGACCGCAAACCATCACGATGCCGTCATCCGGGTACAAGGCGCCGTACAGGTCATCGCCCAAGTCTTCTTTGTCGATTGCCGGTGGAATCTCGGGAAGTTCGCGGAGGATGATCGAGATACCGAACGACCCGTCGATCTCCGCGCCGGTCGCGTTCCAACGGAAGCGCAGCGAGTCGGAGCGATTGAGGCGGAATGTGTATGCATTGTCCAGGTCCATCCCGCGCTTGAGCTGAACCTCGGCGTTGGGCCCGCCGTAGAGGTAGCCGGCAATGGAGCCCACCTCCGTCGCATACAGCGTGCGGCGCGTGAGCCGGTACAGCCGGCCGTGGATCCGCGCGGTGACTCTGGCATTCGTCTTGATGTATACGTCCGAGGCGCCCATCGCTTTGGCATGGACCAGAAGTTGTTGGACACCGATTTCGTCGAAGACAGTCGGCTCTGATCGCAGCAGCGCCCGCTCGATCAGGCTCTGGTCGGAGAGCACCGCGTTCATGGGTTCACCCGAACAGTTGGCTGAATGGGCTTTGCCGGAACCGCGATTGGCTTCCACTGTGTGTGCGGCTGCATTTTGGGCAGCGCAGTGATGCGCAGCATGCGCTCGTTGATGTTCACCTTGTCCCCGTCGCCTGTGATTCCGTAGTTGGCCTCGGCCACATATGGCTTGCTGACGACGCCCTGTTGAAGCAGGCGCCGGTACAGCAGCATTCCCTGATAGTCACGCTTAAGCCTGTTAAGCGATTCGGTTAGGATCTGGTCTGCCTGCTGCTCCCCTGCCTTCCAACCGGTCGTGACCGCCTGCTTCCATACCGTTCGCTCATCCCCACTCTTGGGTGCCATGTATGGCTCGGGTGGGTCATAGGAGAAGGTCGCCTCGGTAACGACGTACGAGCGCCAGGTAGGGGCGGCCGTTACGAACTGTGCTTGACGCGCGATCGCATAGATCTTGTCGGTGACACGAAGAACGTCGGTGCCCTCTGAATGAACGACCTGACTCGCTTCAGTCAGCACCGGGGGAAGGACGTTGCGATCCATGAGCAAGGAGCCGAAATCAAAGGCTCGGTCCAGCTGCGGTGCCTGCTTGGCCAGCAGCTGCTGGATCTCGAAAGAGCGCCGGGCAAGTCCAGCGCGAACGCCATACGACAGTCCATCCTCACGAATGGCGGACGCGCGCAACTCGCCAACCGCGTCAATCACACGGACCTCAGCACCGTTTCGCTCGAACGCATCAAGCGCCTGGTCTAGGTTCGGCGGGGCATCAGAGACCGCCATTGCTGTACTCGATTGCGATAATGCCGCGGCGCCCGCCAGCAGTCGGCTCGATTGCGATGTCAGCGCGAGTGCCGGCCTGAATGCCCAGATTTCGCAGGTGATCGGAGATCGTTGCGGGCTCGGGCCCGACCTGCACCACAATGCCTACAGCCGGTTGCCTGCCGAGAAGCTTGAACTCGTAGCCGCCCTCCGCAGCCAAACGCATGACGGCTGGCTCCAGCGGACCGTTCCAAGGCATGGTCACCATCCGCTCCAGGCCCGGAATCTGCGTGCGAAGACGCGGGGTGCCGGGCACGGCTCGCATCTTGTCGTATTGCTCCGCTTCCGAGAGGTCGCGCAACGATTGCTGGATGGCCGATGCCGCGGCGGTGAGATTCTCCTGCGCCGGGTCCGACGCGGATGGTCCCGCTGATCTGGTGGTGGCGCAGCCAGCGGATAGAGCCGCGCAGGTGGCGAGGAGGACAGCTTGGTAGCGACGCATCGGGGCACGTTGCCTTTCGTTGGTGAATACGTGGCAGGGATTACACAACATTTGTGGCGCAGGTTATCCCGCCGTATCTCTGCAATCAACCCCCCACAGCATCACATCACCACTCGGCACCGACACTTCCACCGTGTACTCGCGTCGCATATATGCGAACGAATGTGACATGCCGGCTCTGTGCGCGGTCACGTATATGTGTCGCTAACGCGTGACTTCGCAGACCATAGGGATTCCCTGGCATGTATTTGTGCGCGGCTTGGCTGCCACCCGGCTCCGGTCTTGCTTGGTGCTATCGGGCGCAAACATCCCCTCTTATGGGATCGCATCCGGCCTCGGACGGCGATGGGAGCTTTTTCGTTTCCGTGCGCCCTGCCCCTCGGGGCCGGCAGAACGCATCCTCCGTTGTCCAAGCTGCCCCATAAGGTGGCGTCTTTATTGGCGTAGCCAAGAGCGTTACCACGCGTGGTATTTCCTGCGTGGTAACGTAGGGAGCGAGTTGATTGCTCTGCCACCGAATCGAGTTATGACAACCAGCACCCGCACCGAGGAAACAGAAGCCCAGTACCGCCGTCGAGTCGAGGACTTGCGTAAACGGGCGGCCAGGATTCGTGGTCAGAACCCGGCTGATCTGCTCCCGATGGATCTGGTCGACGACCTACTGGGACGGGGGCATGGCAGCGAACAGGCGGCAACCGACGCATTGGCCGCCTTTAAGCGCCATCAAAAGCAGTCTTCAGCCGGCGCAAGTAAAAGCGGCGTCCGGATGCAGGGTTCTGCTGCCGAGGCGGCCGCTGCCGGTGTCATATCCAAAGCCACGTTCCGTCAATACAAGGCTGCTTTGCGCGCGGTGTTTCAGGCTGACCTGGAGACGGCGCCCACCCGATACGACACCGAATTACTTAGCGCCGCGATCGAGCGGCTCGATTCGACGCCGCAGACCGGATACGCGCGCAAAGGGCGGGCGGGCTCTGCTCTGAAGTCGAAGTCGTTCAAGGCATCCGAGCTCGCCCTGGTGCTGCGAGAAGTCCACAAGGGGATCTCCGAGAGCCGCCATTCCTGGGCCGTTGGCCTCAAAACCTTTCTTGAGGCGAATAGCCTCGTGGGTCTGCGACCATGCGAGTGGGCTGAGGCATCGATCCGGTCCGGTGATGACGGGATGACCGTTATGGTCGTCCGCAATGCCAAGACCACAAACGATCGCGGCAACGGAAGTCATCGCACGCTGCTTCTGGATGATCTGACGACACAAGAGCTTGGCGCGCTACACGAGATGGTTGAGCTCGTAGATCGCGTGCAGAGTGGTCAAATCCTGGACGCCAATGGGAAGGCGGTTAGCTTCGACGAGCTGTTGAAGCACATGAGGGATTACCTACGCCGGCTTACCCGGCAGATCTTTCCGGCGACCGGCAATCGGCAGCACTGGCCGACGCTCTATTCCTTGCGACACCAGGTCTGTGCCGATGCCAAGCAATCGTCTACTGGCTCCGCCGAATCCTTGAGGTTTGTGGCCGCGTTGATGGGCCACAAGACAGACGCGACAGCCACCTTGCATTACGGCAAGCGTCGTGGAGGGAGCAAGGGGCTCCGCGTTCGGCCGTCAAGCGAAAACGTGGCCACCGTAGAACACAGGGATCCGCTGTCGAAGTTCAGCCCAGCGCGGGACGCGCCCCGACGCACCAAGCCAAGCCGCTAGTCACCGAGTTGCAGGGTGCAACTCGGTGGTTCGGTTGCATGGTGCAACTCGGAGGGTTCGGGTTGCACCGTGCAACTCAAACAAGCGCGCTGCATTCGGCGCACATATATGCGCGTCGCTTGCATGAGAGGCTACGGCGGTCTCCCTGGCTTTCTACGCCCAAATACAGAGCACTATTGTGCGCCCCACATATGGGGAGAATTGGAGTCAACCCACACCAGCGCATGCATAGGAGACCCAAATATGTGCGCTGTGCGCCGCGGCTCCCCACATCGGGGGTGATTACGCTAGAAATCCCCAGCCGGTACCGGCCTGCGGTGGCGAACTTATTGCCACGTGGCAATAGCTGGAGTCTGACCGGGCTCCCCGGTTCAAGCGGAGCGCAGCCCAGCCCAGCCGAGGCGCGGCTGGGCTACCAGCCAACCGCCCTCCGTCGGGCGCCCGCTAAGTCGGGTCACTAGATATTGTCACGTGGCAATATTGAAGCGGCTGGAATGTCGTGCGACACTGCAAAGTCATTGCCACGTGACAATACTATGGCCCGCAAGATTCGTTCTGCCCAGCTCACGGCCCACCGCCCGGATCGAGTGGACTACGACCCCGGCACGCCCCGCCTTCTGCAGTCCGCTGAGGGAGCGCGGTACCGCCTGCTTGCAGGGCCAGCGCCCGCACTTCCGGATGATTTGGTAGGCGGCCTCGTGCTCACTGATGCGGAGACAATTGCGGCTGCTGCCAGGCTCGGAACCACTTCCCCAGCAGAGCTCACCGTGATTGAGAAGATCCAGCTGGCGATTGCGCTGGCGGACGATGTCAAGGCGACCGCTCTCTGCCTTCTCCTGGGCGAGCGTAATCATCCCGAGGTCTGGCGTTGGACCGCACTGAAGCGCGCCGCGCAGGAGCTCCGAGGGGCCGTCCTATCTGGCTCGCTTACCCGCGGCCACGCCAGGCCCCTACTGCCCCTGCCTTCACAATTGCAGGCAGAATGGACCAGGCGGGCGTTGCGCGGCAGGTGGTCGGTTCGCACACTGACATCTATGGTGGCGCGGGAGGGCAAGGCTGGGACACCAGCTACCCCATCCCCGGCCGCAGCCGATACTAAGCACCTAGAGGACCAGCTAAGCCAGCGACTGGCATCACCCGTACGACTGGAGTGGCCAGAAGCGCCTGGAACCCGGTCGCTGATTATCGGCTACTCCGATATGGAGACATTGAAAGGTGTGCTCCAGGAGCTCGCCCGGGGCCCTGAAGGCACCGGCCACCTCGGCAACGCGATGAGAAGCCTGCGAATCGAACTCGCCGATGCTGATGAGCTCGACGCTTTGACGGGGCACTTGCTGAGCGAGTAATCCCCCCATAGATGGGGAGATTACGTGTCGGGGCTTACCTTACCCGGTGTGAGGGTAAGCCCTAAGGACCCGACAGACGGTTGCACCGTGCAACCAGATTCCGCCGGCTCCCCTCCCAGGCACCAGTGGGTGGTGTTGGTGCTAGTTGCACCGTGCAACTCGTGATGATGGTAAGACGCGCCTGGAGTTGCACCGTGCAACTGACACAGCCGACGCGATTCCTGGGACCGGCGATCCCCGCCGCAACACCCGCGAGCTACCGGTGTCCCTGCAGCTCGCGGAGTGGTCGCAGGGGATCGCTCAAGTTGCACCGTGCAACCCGATTCTGCCGCCCCCCCCTCCCCGGCATCGGGGGCTGGTGTTGGTGCCAGTTGCACCGTGCAACTCGCGATGGTGGCAAGCCGTACCTCTAGTTGCACGGTGCAACTGGCAGGACCGCGCGGTTCCTTGGGCCGCCCGTGTCCGCTGGCAACACCCGTCCTACGGCGCCTCCTTGCGGCTCGCGCATGAGCAGGGATCGCCCGAGTTGCACCGTGCAACCCGATCGCAGCGTCGCTCGTGAAACTGTCGCCTTGCCCGCACCTCCCTCGACGGCGCCCCCCTCTACCGCCCGTCACCACCCCGCTCTGTCGTGCCCCACAACTCGTGGCGATACCGATGCGCCCTGAATTGCACCATGCAACTAGCCCTGAGCTGAAGCGCAGGAAAAGAAAAAGCCCGCTTGCGCGGGCTCATCTCACTGCCATGTAGACCGGCTTACAAGCTAGCGGCGAACTCTGCCAACCTCCTCAACTTGTCTTGGTCAAGTTCGATATGAAGTCGCAGTTCGCTGAACTTGGTGCCGCCTTCAGCGGCGACAGGAACCGCCTCGAAGATCCGCCGCTCCCCCGCTTTGAACTCTATCGGATCCATCTTGGGGCCGACCGGCGCAACTTTCTTAAGAAGCTCACCCGGAGTCAGTTTCTTCTCCAAGTCTTTGAGAGATTCAACGGCTTCCTCATTCGTCTCAGCCGCCTGGAGGAACTTCGCGGCAAATAGGCCGGTGACCTTTCGCGGATCCTTCAAGGCAGCAAAGACTTCATCAGGGAGGTCGTTGATCGACATGATCCGACTGATTGTTGCCTTGTGGACGCCTTCCGCTTCGGCGATTGCAACCATATTCTCGAACAGACCAGCCTTAAGCCAGGTCCGGTACTTTCGAGCCTGCTCGTACTGGCTCAAGCCCTCCCGGCGCGCATTCTCACTGGACATCAACAGCACCGCTTCGCGATCAGTTACATCCCGCACGATCGCTTCCACCGGGATGCCCAGTTCCGACGTCACGCGATGACGCCGATGCCCCCAGACGACCTCGAACTCGAAGCCGGCAGCGACATTCTCGGCGCGAGCGGGACGTAGGAGAATGGGCTGCTCGTTCCGTCCCTTCCGCCGGATGTCTTCCTTCAGCTCCTCATACTTCTCGTCGCGGAATCCGAGCTCGTCCCGATCGCGATACTGCGTGTGGGTGATCTTCGCGGGGTCTACCAGCTGAACCGACCCCGCTGCTGCCACGGCGTCGAGTTGCCCCTGCAGTTGAGCCACCCTCTCGCGCGCCAGGCGCAACTCATCGCGGGCCAGCTCGCTCACCATTCCCAAGGCCGGAACCGAGCTGTCCGGCCGGGCGGAACCAGAACCAGCACCATGGGCGAGCGGCGGGAAGCCCTCGCCGTCCATTGCCCCCAGCAGCGCCGCGCTTCTTGCCTTCTGCTTGCTCATGCCGCCTCCTCAGTCTCGCCTTGATTGCCATTGCTCTGAGCGGTCAATCTCGCACGAGTGAGCAGGAGGCGGGCCTCAATGGACTGGCACAGCTGGTTGACGATGTTCATGGCCTTGCTCAGCTGGCGGGTGTCAGTATCCGCACGGGCTACGTCGTAGATCGTACGCATTGCTTTCGCCGCCCGGGCGACTGCCGTCAGATAGGGAAACTTCTCAACCATAACCAGGTCCCCATACGCCTTGCGGATGATGGTTTCCATTTCCGCCGAGGCATTGTTGTTCTCTCCCAACGTAATGAGAACCTGGATCCAGTCGAATTCTTTCGCGTTGCCGACGACCTCGTCTACCTCACGTTGGAACCCGCCAAACATTCGGATGAACTGAGCGGAGGATGCAAAATCCGGCATCGATGGACGCATGGGCACCAGCAACGCGTCACAGGCCTGGGTAGCCACTGTGGTCAGATAGGACATGGAAGGTGGGCAGTCAATCAGGATCACGTCGTAATCCTTCTCGATGGTTGCGATACCTTCCGCCAAGACTTTCATGTAGAACCACGACAGATCGCCAGCCTGGCGCATATCTCGCTGACGCGACGGCAGCACCAGATCCGCCGACGCCAACCCCACGTTCGACGGGATCACGTCCAACGTGGGGATCTCCGTCTTGCGAATGCAGTAAGCAAGCGACGTTTCCGAACCCTCGAAGTACGGGAGCAGCGTGTCTTCAACAGACAATTCGGTGTCGGGATGAATGCCAAAAAGGGTCGACAACGTTGCTTGGGGATCCGTGTCGATCACCAGGGTTCGGTACCCGTGCAGGCTCAGGTAAGCGCCGGCGTGAGCGGTAGTGGTCGATTTGGCGACGCCGCCCTTGAAGTTCATGATCCCGAGCGTGACGCAAGGCTCGCCCGCCTGACGATATTTAACAATCGGGGGCATCTTCCCCTTTTTAATCTTTTTCTTCAGCTCAGGCTGTTCCGAGACTGCGTCTCGGAGCGCCACAGCTTCAGCCAGGCTGTATCGGTAACCAGTGCGGCCGGTCGACTTTCCGCTTTCATTATCAGCAGAGTCGCCCGTTGCCATGCTGGCCGCCACCCTATTGACCGTGGAGTGGCTGATGTCGATCAAGTCGGAAATCTCCCGCAAGCTCAGTCGGCGGCTCTCGCCCTGCTCCGGGCTCACCTTGCTTGGGTGCGAAAAGTCCTTGGCACGCATCACCATCTGCCCAATGCGATCGCCCAGCTGCACAAGGTAGTCGGCGCCAATGGCCGGGGTAGGGGGCTGCTCCGCGGTCGTGCTCATACTGTCTCCATGTCTGCTTGAGGTTATGTTGCGCGTGTTCCATTTTTACCGTATTGTGCCGATTAAATGGAACACGTCAACAACAATTTAGCGAGATCGGCCACAAGCGCCCCAGGAATGGGGTGGATATCTGCGCGTCATCACGCCGCGGCGGGAGCCGATCGCACCCGACAAGCGCGTGGCCAGCTATCCCCAACCTCCCTATTCATGGGGCTCCCCAGAAAAAGGGAGAGTTCCCCAGTTATGGGGCGAGTTCACCCCGCCACTGGGGAGGCTCCGGCTGACGCGACTCCCCATATGAGGGGTGCTCGTTCCCCAGAAGCGGGGAGGTTACGCCCCATTGAGTGGGTGATTACTCCCCATCCAAGGGGAGGTTTACACCCTAAAAGGCTTATTTATCAGCGTGTTACACTTTGCCAAGTAGGCCCTTGTATGTATTGTTTGTCTAAAAAAAAGACACACAACAAGGCAGCCGAAGCGACAGCAAAAGCCCAACGTGGGACAGTCGACTGGCGCACGCCCAGCCAGCACCCCGCAGGGACTTCCAGGCAGTCAACTGAGGTACCGAACGGCTTTCTGTGCTTCAATGCAACCACTTTCGTTGGGATACATCTGCTGATCCTTCGTTCGGACCGCGGCCCAAAGAGGAATCCCGTATGACCGCACTCGCCAAACCAGCCTCCCATTCAAAGCAGTCGCACCAGGACCGCAACGAATGCGATAAAGCACCGGCGAACATGATCGTGCGGAAGCATGTGGGTGCCATCCAGATCTTTAATAGTCTGACCCTGCTACAACGCAAGGTTTTCGCCGCTCTGCTCCTTAACGGCTATGACGAGCTGCCGAACTTCAGCATCATTTCCCACCAGATCCCTATTGGCGTGCTGTCCTACCTCGCTGGTTTCAACAGCAAGAACACGCCTTACCTGAAAGAGTCACTCACGGGGCTAGTTACATCCCCCGTGCAGTGGAACATTCTGCGCTCCGACGGGCGTGCCGCCTGGGCAGTGAGCGCCACCCTGGCCTCTGCGCGCATCGAAGATGGGGTTGTCTACTACTCCTTCAGTCCGGAGCTGCGCAAGCGCCTCTACGATCCCGAAGTCAGCGGAGTGCTTAGCGCAAGCGTTACGCGCCTGATGAAGAGCGGTCCTGCTTTAGCGCTGTACGAGAACTGCATGGTGTACGCGGAAGAGGGCGTGACACCGGCCTTTGCGCTGCCAGACCTGAAGGGATTGCTGGGCGTTGCCGGCAACTCCACGTATGACGACTTCGGCAAGTTCAAAGACAAGGTGTTGAACCCGGCTTGTCGCGAAGTAAATCGCGTGGCACCGATTCAACTTGAGCCCATTCTCAACAGAAGCGCCCGCAAGGTAGTGAGCGTTGCATTCGCGATCAAGATCCTGGGCGATGGCGGCTTGGACAAGATGCGAGAGCAGGCCGATCCGTTCCATGGCCGCGATACCGACCTCGTGACGCGCCTGCAGGAAGAGATGACCCTCGGGTATGGATCTGTAGTCAAGTTGTTCGAGCAGCACTCCGATGAACGGCTGCGCGCGGTGCGGGACTATGTGGTCGCGCGCTTTCAGGAGGGCAAGGTCCAGAAGCACAAGCTGGCACCGTACTTCCTGCGTGTGGCCGAAAATGCCACGCCTGAAAGCCTGTCGCAGAAGCAGACCACATTGACCTTGGAAGCACGCAAGCCAGCAAGTGAGCAGCCTAAGAACGAAGCTACGCTTGCGGCTGAATCTGCCGAAGTTGAGCGTAAGCTGCAGGTGCAAGCGCGCCTTCATGCCGCGGAAGTCCGATTAGATGCACTCGATCCCGAGCAGCGAACCAAGCTGGAAGAGAGCTTCCGGCAGCAACTGGCAGCCGACAACAAGCTGATCTATGACTCCCTACGGAAGCAGGAATTCTCTGGCCCCCTGTATCGGAAGCTGCTAATCCAGCATTTGGCCGCGAACGACTGACCGGGAGTAACTCTCCGGAAGGAGGACCGCGCATCTCGGTGCTAAGCCCAGCCGTCAGCCGCCGGCGAGTCGCCGCACCACTTTTGTTGGCATAAATATCCGAGGGCGGTATAGTCCGGCCAACGCGGACCTACCGCTTTCGAGGTGTTCCCATGAATCAGATCCAGCTCCCGGTCTTCGCTGTGCCGTTGAAGGCCGGTGTTCCCTGTGGTATTGGCGCTGTCTCTGCTGCGGCCGCGACCCGCCAAGAGAAGCTTGACTACCGGGATCTCCCCAACGCGCCTAGCGCCCCCCGACCCCGATAAGGCGTGCACCGATGCAGCCGGTCCACCCAGACAACCACGTGTTCACCGTCGCCGGCCGCGTCGCCGGGCTCGGAGACCAGAAGGGCGCGTACGTCATTGCCACCTCTCCAGAGGAGCTGGTCGCACGATTTCGTGATTGGGATTTCGAGGTCACATCTATCGCAAGCCTGGCGGACGTTCGTCAGAGCGTTGAGATCCTGGACGCAATTGCGTCATGCAGCGCAGAAGTGGGGGCTGAAGAGTACCTCGACTTGTTTCCGGTAGAGCCAGGTCAGCGGCGTCAATCGTCCAACGTGTTCACTTTCGTTGGCAAATATGTCGGCGGCGGCCGTGTCTCAGAGGCTGCCGCAATGGCAGGATTCGGTACGGCTGCTGACGCCTCGGCGCTCTCGGGGTACCTACGTTCCGCTGGCTTCGATGTGCTGTCGGTCATGAGCCACAGCGAGGCCTTGGATTTGCAGGCTGAAATGAGGCTGGTTGCCTGCGACGCGCTCGCCGATGAAGCGCACTTGGTGAATCTGAAAGAGCTGTAGTCCCCGGTGGCCCCCCACAGAGGGGGATGGCTGGAGAGAACGGCTTAGTTGGTGCTCCCTCGATCGGCATAGTTTGTGAAAATTCGCCCATCATACGGTTACCAAATCCTTTATAGCCACAGCTCTCCGGCATAGGTTGTACACAGGCCGCCGAACAGCTGATTTCTAGTGATTTTGCGCGGTGCTTGCCGACGTCCATATCACCTGGTGCGGTAAGTCAGTGAAGTGATGACCGCTGTAGCCCTCGCGCGATAAGTAGCGCCGGCGCTACATCGTGGAATGGACGTCCAGCAGCTGCTGATCTGCGCCGGTTGTGACCGCATAAAGGCGCCCGGCCGAGTGACCTGCAGAGTTCGTGCGATCGGTGTCCAACTATGCCGTTCTTCCCACGGCCAAAGGCCACATTCGTTGGCATATATCGTTGACCCGCCTGTTATGGTGTCGTATCCTCGTGAACGATTTCCAAACATTTGTGGCGCGACGAATGGACGATTCTCCGAAACCGCCTGCCAGCTCCAAGGCTAAGCCTGACGCAGTGAGCCCGCTAGGTGGCTATCCGCCGCTGGCAATTGATGTAGCAAAGCTGGCCTTCTATGGGCGCCATTTCGGGAAGTTGGTTGCGGCAATCTTGATTTTGTCGTTTGCGCAATGTGCCCAGGTGGGCTGGAATATGTTCAAAGAGCGCCGGGAGGTACGGCGCGAGTACTTTGGCGTCGATTTCAAGACGGGCCGTATGGTCCGCCTCGTGCCGCTGAACGAGCCGTACCTGGCCAAACCCGCGATGCTCACTCGTGTCCAGGAGTGTGTTCAGGGCGCCAACACCTACGACTTCGTCAACTTCCAGCAAAGCTTCCAATCCATCTCCACCTGCTTTACGGATGGCGGTTGGAACGCATTTGCGCAGGAACTGGAACGCGTCGGAACCTTGAAGGCGGTCCGCCGCCAGCGCCTTGTGACTCAAGCAGTCGCTACGGGCGTGCCGGTCATTATCGGAGAGCAGCAGATCGGTGGCGTCTTGACCTACACCGTGCAGATGCCGATTCGCGTCAGCTTCCAGGGCGGTGAGGGCGGTCGAGGTCTGGCGACACAGAACCTGCTCATTACAGCCACCGTGCAACGCGTCCCCGAGTACGAGAACCAGTATGGCATTGGCATCAGCGCGTACACGGCCGAGGAACGCCGGCAATGATCCTGGGACGCATGTTTCTGGCGAGCGCGGCATTGCTGGCGTCGGCGGCGGCCATGGCGCAGGCACCAGCTGCCGCAGCTGCAGGGGCTGCTGCCGTACCCCTGCAGCAAGCACCGGCCGCGCCGCCTGCCGGTACCACTGTGCCGGCGCCCGGCCTGCCGATCCTTCCCGAGGTCAATGAGGTCGCTTTCGATCGCGTCAAAGCCAACGCTGCGCCGCTCACACCAGAGCAGATCCGAGATCTCCGTCGTCTTGTAGACGACGCGGAACGTGCCGCGTCGATAGCAGCGCGTGGCACGCCCAGGCCTGTATCAACCTCCGTCGTCGCAAATCTGGCCCCCGGCGCAGAACCGGCGGTGGTGCGCTTGGCCTATGGCGCGGTAACAAGTGTGCTGTTCGTGGACGGGATCGGCAATGCGCTACCGATCACGTCGCCCGATCTCATGAAAGGAGGGTTCGACGCCTTCCCGGTGGCCGAGAACAGCAATGTTCTCAAGCTATTTCCCACACAGCCCTATGCGACCGGGAACATCTCCGTCTCCTTGAAAGGTGTTTCGGCCCCCGTCCCGCTGATGTTGATCACGGGTCAACGGGAAGTCGACTACCGGGTAGATGTTCGGGTCATCGGCGGGAACATTGCCCAGAAGCTCGCAGGTAGTGGAAGCGCCGGCAGCGCTGTGACCACCACGATGCTGGAGTTTATTACCGGTGCCATCCCGCAGGGTGCTGTCGCGCTGAAGAGCGATAGCCCCGATGTGCAAGCTTGGGCCTACAACGGGGCCTACTACGTAAAGACGCCACTGACACTTCTGTCGCCCGCTTACCGCAATCCAGGCAAGAGTCCGGACGGCACCAGCTACTACGAAATCCCACCGACCCCGATTGTGGTGGTGTCGATTAGCGGAAGTCCCAAGCACGTCAAGATAGAGGCGCCGTGATGGCTCAGCAGGAAAGCGATATCAAACTACGCGCTGGCAACATCGCCAGCGCGCTCAAACACGGACCAACCCGCCTCATCTTCATCGGTGGAATTGTCCTGAGTCTGGTCGTGGTGGTGCTGGCCTTTAGCTTCATGGGAGGCGGCAAGCCCGCCAACAATGGCGAGGTTGTGCTTGAAAGTGTGCCCGAGCCGACCGTCGCACCGAGCGGCCAGACGCTGACCAACACCAAGGCGTACGAGGCCTTGGCGCAACAGAGTGACATCCAAGCGCTGAAACAGGCGCAGCAGACCGGTGGCACGGCAATGCCAATGCCACGGCCCGGCCAAGCCGCAGCGGAAACCAAGGGCGAGGTCACCATCGATGGCACCGGCGTGAACATGAATGCTGTGCCAGAGCCGGCGGCCGCTGCCGCCACCACAGCGCAGGCGCAAAGCGCCGAAGCTACCGCCAGGCTGCAGCAGCACGAACAGCAGGTCCAGGCACGGTACGCGATCATGTCCAAGCAGTACGACAACCTGGTTGGCCGCTGGATCAGTGTGCAAACGCCCGTAAGCGTGGCTGTAAATCAGGAACGAAAGGCAGGCGAAGCAGAGGATGCCCAAGTGGGCTCAGCGTCGGTCGCAAGTACGGCCTCCGACGACATGGCGGAGACCACCAGCGGCGCCTTGCTGCGAGCGAATGACACGTACCTTGGGATCACCTTGGGGGACGCCACGACCGACGATCGACTGCCGCTGGTACGCGCTCGAATCCTCAATGGGCCGGGCAAGGGAAGCGTCATGCGCGGGACGATCGAGACCAGCGAGTTCGCGCCCGGCGGGTTTATTCACTTCACCAGTCTTACTCCTCCTAGCGGGGCACAAAAGCGCGACGCAGTTGAGATCGATGCAGTCGCAATCGATCCCACGACATCGCGCGCTAGCGTCGGTGACGTCAACAGGCATACCGCGTCGCGGATGGCTTCGTTGTTCTTCTCGTCGGTGTTGAGTGGGGTAAGCGAGGCTCTGATCGCTGGCGGTCAGCAAGAGAACGTGGTGACCACCGGACAAACCGTTGTTGTGCAGAAAGACGCCTTCAATGATCGGCAGCTGGCGCTTGTCGGACTCGGCAAAGTCGGAACGAATGCAACCCAGATGTTGCAGCCCACCATCAACAGGAAGCCCACGGCGAGTATCGGCCAGAAAACCGAGATCGGCGTGCTCTTTCTGAGCGACGTCCCTGCATCCGCATTCGGCAAATAAAGGCTCCCCATGAACAACAACTTCAATCACGACGATGCACTGCCCGCGGGCGAATACAGCGACGACCAGTCGGTGTTCACCACCGAATCACAGAGCAATCCTGCGGCGGAGACAGGTGGGAAGGCCAACATGGCCAAGTACATGCTCATCGGCTTTGTCGTCCTCATCGTGGCCTTCGTTGGATGGTTCGGCTACAAGCTGATGAACCGTGGCGGGGCCGCTACTGACACGCTGTCCATCCCTGTCCAAGAGCAGGCAGCTGTCCCGATGACGGGCGCACCTGCGACCGCGGTTAACCCGTACGGGGTACCCGGAGAAACGGCAAATGGGCAAATCGCGGCCAGTGCCGCGGCGGACGCCCCGGTGTCATTGACCGCTGACCAGGGGACGCCTGGCGGCGGCGAAAGCGCGCCTGCGCAGCAGAACGACCATGCAGCAGGGGTGCAGGCTGAGCAGCAAATCGCCCAGCCGCAATCTGCTGCTCAGCAGCCCCCGGTCGCGGTTGCAACTAGCCAGTCTTCTGCGATGCCGCAGGCAACTCCCGCAAGTGACCAGTCTGCAGTTGCTGAAACGGAGCTGGAGGCACTGAGGGCGAGGGTGATGGAGCTCGAAAAGCGCGTCGCAACAATGACCGCCTCGGGACGCGCGGTTGCCACCGCGCCGCGAACACAGCCGGCACGGCGAAACGCAGCGCCTGCGCGTCCGAAATCGCGAGATAGCGCAACAAGGCCGGCGCCTTCCTCGGTCACGGCCGCCGCAAAGCCCGAACCGGTGCCCGCAAGCGGTATCCAACTGAAAGCGGTCCTTGAGGGACGGGCCTGGCTGCAGCTCAAGAATGGGGAGACTGTGTCGGTAGCACCGGGCGACACCATTCCGGGGGCGGGTACCGTGTCCGCAGTGGATGTGGAACGGAACGAGGTGCGCCTCAACAACGGTACCTCGCTGCGATAAGGGCAGGCCATGAACGACGTTTCTCAGATGCTGGCCAACCTGGAAGGGGTCGCTCCGTATGTCAGCGCACTGATTCAAACCATCGCTAGCCTGATGGGAGTTCTTTTCACTGTCCAAGGTCTCTACAAGTTCAAGCAGCACACCGAGCGCGGTGAAGCACACCTCGGAACCGCATTCCTCTATCTGGTATCCGGCGTAGCTCTGGTGAACCTCGCACTGTCAACGGACGCCGCATTCGGCTTGCTCTACGGGAATTCGGGTGCATCGGTGCAGCACCTGGTTGCCTATAAGCCAACCGATTCGATGCCGACGCAGGCCGCGATGGTGATGAAGGTCATCGTGCTGTTGCTGCAGGTCTACGGGCTGTTCTTCACCGTGACGGGCTGGGTGCAAGTACGCAAACTCAATGACAACCGATCAGGCGGAGAGGTTACGTTCCGCTCGACCATGTTCCGCATTCTCGGTGGCGCGGCACTACTCAACATCGTGCTCACCGTGAACACTCTCGCGAAGCTTCTTGGCTTCGGCAGAGTTTTTTAATCCGCAACACCCTTCAACCAAGTCCCAAGGAGATAGTGATGATCCGTAACAAACGAACCTGGCTCGCAATGGCAACCCTGCTGCTGGTGTGCCTTTCCCTTCTCACCCCGTTCGGCGCATTCGCACAGGATCAGATGTCCGGCGCGCCGGACGTCAAAACGATCGCTCAGAATGGAACCGAAACAGCCAACGGCGTCTTCACGCTCATCCAGTCTTTGGTGTGCCTGGTCGGGTTCATCATCGTGTGCATCGGCGTGTATGGCTTCTACCGCGTGAACAAGGAGAAGGGTCAGGGACAGGCGTCGATTGCCACGTCCTTCGTTGGCTGCATCGTGGGTGTGCTCATGGTGATGCTGCCGCTGACCGTTGGGACGCTCGGCAAGACGGTGTTTGGCGACCAGGCCGGTCGTCCGCAGCGCATCAACATCACCCCGCAGTAAGTATCCTGACGATGCGGGACATCCTGCTCTCCGTAGCACGCGCCTCCCAGCGGCTGATCCCAGCCGCTGGGCACGGTGGGCGTAAGGACAAGGAGCACGCGGGCTCCAGAGAGGCGCTGCTGGGCCAAGCGCGTTTCCTGCGCCGCTGTGCTTTCTGTGACTTCAAGTTCGGTGGGGTAGCAGACGAATGCGAAGTCCACCACTTAGACGGTGACCATGCCAACAACACAGCTGACAACCTGACCTTGGCTTGTGTCCTGTGCCACATGCCGCACCACCTGGACCTTGCAAGTCGGCGATGGGCGGATAGCCCGGGAGCGCTCATCTATCTTCCTGAGTTGACCCAAGCGGAGTTGAGCTCGCTGCTCCAAGCGATCGCCTACACCATTGCGGTGGGATCCGCAGAAATGAAGCCTGGTGAAGTGGTGACGGTCGCAGAGCAAGCAGGTCATGACATCTATCCCCACGTCGTCTACGCGCGGCTCACAGCGCGTGCGGCACAGGTGGAGGGCACCAAGAACGGCGAATCGCAGCGCCATCAACTGTCCTCACCTGTCGTGATGGCGAGAGTTCTGCAGTCGATGAGTGATGCCGATTACGCCGACCGCGGTCAGCTCCTGGCCGGTGTGCGCTACCTGGCGCCGCTCGATCCGATCGTGGAGCTGGCCAAGTCCTGGCTAGTTGACGGAAGCGGATTCAAGAATCTGGACCTGGCGAGCTGGCGCGAGATCGCTGCAGCTGCCGGAGTTGCAAATGGGGGCTAAGTACTTCGGCTCGGTTCGGTTCGACATCGACGACCCGAACGCCGGCGGCTGGGCTTCAGTTGAGGGCGGCGAGGCATTCCGAATAGCCAACGCCAGCAGCCTGGACAGTTCTACCGTGTGGTGGACGAACTTGTCATTTGACAGCATGTGGAAGGCGAACATTCACCGACTTCCGAACGTCAAGCGCACTACCTATATGCACTCGTGGCGTCGCGGCGATGGACAGGACGCGTTCTGCGAGTCATGGGGGCTGGTGCGGCGCCGATACACCGAGAAGACGATCGCCGAGGCGCTGAGTGCGATCTTCGCGCAGGTGATGCGCGTCGCTGCACGCCGCTACAACGTGGACCTGAGTCAGCGCGAGGTGTTTCCGTACGACACACTGGCCGACGAGATTCGGTCACGGCTCCTGCCGGTGGCTGACCCGAGCTTGGGGCCCGAAGCCGATGGCGCGATCGGTGAATCCCATCTCTACTACAACACCTGCATGACGCCCCACCACCGGACTGAAGACTACGTCGACGTGTGCTTCTCCAAGCCTGCAGTGGCTTATGCCCGCGAGATGACGCAGACCATCATTCCTTCGGATCAGGTCGAGTATCTGGACCAGCAAAGTCTCCCTCCGTTCGGGAAGCGCTTGGACTGGGTCCTCAACGATCCACGCCCAGTGCTTGCGCGTGTCTCGGTAGCAGATGTGCACCCTGACTTCGCCAATCTCATCTCCTACGGCAACGGGGGCAGGGCAGGGACGAACCGGAACTGGCTGACGCAGCCGGAGATCCTTCTGCTGTCGAATTTTGCCAGGGTCGAGATCGAATCGGCCTATGTGTTTTCGGAGTACCGGCAGATGCCTTCGCAATGTCTGCTCCCAGACGACATCACGGACCTGCAGGCGATGACGCCCAACACGCAGATCCTGGCAACGAATCACTGGATTGGCCTGTGTCGAGAGAATCCATATCGATTGGAACCAGGGAAGAGCAGCGAACGGCGAACCTCGCCACGTGCCGCGTGGCTGACGTCGGTAGATCGGTTCCAGATGTTCACCAATGCGCTGAGCCTGCACCAGGCGGGTTTCACGGTCTGCTACTACGGTGCAGGAGTCGTAGTGGCACGAGTGCCCAAATACAACTATCGGGATGCCTACGAGGTTGCTGTTTCGGCGGGAATGCTTGCTCCGACCACGATGAGTGAGGACATCGACGTGCAGGAGGATCTCCAGGATGTCGGTTGACCCGCAGACGCTGCACGCGCTGGAGGTGGTCCTGCGGGACGCGCGCAACATGGGCGTGATTATGGCCCTTGGGCGTCTGAGCGTTATGCCAAGAACCCAGGATGAGCTTCAAACCACGATTCGCGACTTGGAAGTGGTCAGGTCGTTCATACAAGAGAGAGTCCCGGCAAGCTTGCGCGACGCTGCGACAGCCGTTTTCACCGAGCACGCCAGCAGCGTGCGCAAGCAGTTCAGCTCTGTTTCGAGCACCTAAGGAGCGCAATGAAGATCGTCGAGCAAATCGCAGATATTGCTGAGGGCGCCCTCGCGTACTTCAGTAGTTCAGTTAAGCAGAGCGTTGCTGACTACCTGGACATCGAATACACCGAAGACGAGACCACCTTCGTGCTCAAGGATGGCTCTCGCATGACGCTTCTTCGAGTCAATGGTTCCAGACGCATGATTGGTGTTGATGAGTTTCGTGAGATTGATGGACGCCTGACAAATTCACTCAAGGCATTCATGCGTGGTGGTGGTCATGCGCTGTCGTGCATCTTCGAATCTGATCCGGACCTCGTCGAGCGCGAGGTGCGTGAAGCGCAGAAACCGATGCGGGACACTGCTGTCCGGATTGGTCTGAACCTCGAAGATCTCTTTGAGGAAGATGTCGCGATGCTGAGGGAGTCCTGCAGCGCTGAGCGCTGCTGGGTCGCTCTCTATACTCGCCCATCGGCATTTACCGCTACCGAGTTGAAGCGCGATGTTGCGGCGCGCATGGAGCTGCTGAAAGACAATCCCATTCCCACGATGGAAGATGCACCCAATCTGTTTCGGGTGATCGCTGGGCTCAAGAGCAGACATGATTCCTTCGTCTCCTCCTTCATGCAGGAGATGGCAGCGGCCGAGATTTCCCTGGTGCAGCTGGAGGTGCACGACGCTTGCCGGGACATGCGCATGTCGATTGACCGAGAGTTCACGGCAGCAGAGTGGCGCCCAAGCCTCCCCGGCGACAAGATCCCTGTGCGCGAGCAGCGGCGAAATCCGGCGGATATGTCTGGCGCGCTGTGGCCACGGCTTGACCGCCAGCTGGCGCCCCGCAACATCCGGGAAGAGAGCTCCACCTCCTGCACTGTAGGGGCGATCGCCTACAAGCCGATGTACATCTTCATGCACCAATCAGGGAGCGAGACGGTGCCGTTTCAGGCGCTGTTCCGCCGAGTGAGGGACACCCGTGCGCCTTGGCGGATCAAGTTCCAGATCGAGTCGGGAGGGCTAACCTCCCTGGGCTTTAAGCGTCTTATTACCGCGATCATCGGGTTCACCAACCCGGAGAACGGGCTCATGCGTGCCGCAGCTGATCGCATCGAGTACCTGGTACGTGAGCAGAACGAGCTCGACGTGAAGCTGCGGGTTGATCTCACCTCTTGGGCGCCGGCAGGCAACGCGAAGCTGCTGGAAGACCGTACATCCAAGCTCGCCCGTGCGGTGCAGGCGTGGGGTGGTACGGACGTCAGAGAGCTGTCAGGCGATCCGGTGCAGGCCTTGGTGGCGACCACGCCAGGGTTGAGTCTGAACAGCCCGGCGACGGTTGCCTGCGCGGCACTGGCGGATGTCACGCAGATGCTGAGCTTCTACCGACCGGCGTCACCTTGGGATTTCGGCGCGTTGATGTTCAATTCGCCGGACGGCAAGCTTTTTCCGTTCCAGCCATCGTCCTCCGTTCAGTCGAACTGGATCAACACAGTTATCGCCGAGCCCCGCGCGGGTAAGTCGGTGCTGGTGAACGCGATGAATCTGGCATTCACCCTGTCTCCAGGTCTGACCGACCTGCCGTATATCGCGATCATTGACATCGGTCGCTCCAGCTCGGGCTTCACCTCGCTTATCCGGGAGGCGGCGACGGAGCAGTCTAAGCACCAAGTCGTGCAGTTCCGGATGCGGATGCGTCCCGAGGACTCCGTGAACCCATTCGACACACAGCTTGGCTGCCGGCGCCCGCTCCCGCACGAGGAGGCGCTAGCCGTCAATTTCACCACGCTGCTTATGACGCCTCCGGGAGAGCCGCATCCAGCTGACGGCATGGCTGGGCTTTGCGCTGGTGTCATCGATTATGCGTACAAGCACTTCGCCGACAATGCGCAGCCGCGCCGGTACAGCCCGCAAACGGAGGGCGCTGAACTGGTCGATCGTGCCATTGTCGCGCATGGGCTCCATGTCGATCGCAACACCACCTGGTGGGAGATTGTGGACCAGTTGTTTTCTCGCGGCGACATACACGCTGCGTCGCTAGCGCAGCGCTACGCCGTTCCAACGCTGACGGATCTGGCGGCTGTCAGCCGCGAACGGCAGTTTTCTGACCTGTACGGCGAAAAGCTGACCAACTCGGGCGAGCCGCTGCTACAGGCATTCGCGCGAATGCTATCGGAGGCCATTCGTCGCTACCCGATCCTGTCGCGTCCAACGGCATTTGACGTGGGCGATGCAAGGATCGTGTCGATCGACTTGGATGAGGTGGCAAAGCAGGGTAGTGCGGTGGCTGATCACCAGACCAACGTTTGCTACATGCTTGCCAGGCATGCTGCTGCCCGCAACTTCTACCTGCGCGAGGAGCACATCGATTCCTTCCCGCCCGAGTACAAGGGACACCACGAACAGCGAATTCGTGAGATCCGGCAGAACCGTAAACACCTGGTGTTCGACGAGGTACATCGCACGTCAAAGGCTGCCGCTGTACAGAATCAGCTTGAGCTGGATGCACGAGAGGGTGGTAAGTGGGGCGTCATGCTGACGCTTATTTCGCATCGGCCGCAGGACTTCCCAGAGGCCGTGCTCTCGTTCTCGACAGGAAACTTTGTTCTTTCGCCAACGGATGACGATTCCGCTGAGCTGATGCGGGACAAGTGGCAGGCATCCCCGACAGTGCTCCACGCGGCTAAGAAGCATATCCGCCCTCCAACCGCGAAGGATGGCTCGACGATGGTGGTGATCTTCAAGACGAGAAGCGGGCCGGTCACCCAGCTGCTCAACCTGAAGATGGGCGGTATCAGGCTTTGGGCTTTTTCGACGTCAAACGAGGACTCCTACGTGCGCGATGTCCTTTATTCACAGATCGGCGGACAAGAAACACGGAGGCTGCTCGCTGCGCTTTATCCGGCGGGCACATTGTTGCCGGAGATCGAGCGCCGCAAGCTCGCGCTGCAGAACAGCGGCGTTATGGTGGATAGCGAAAAGGAAGATGGCGTGATCAATGAACTCATCCGCGAGATCAAGGGCAAATATGACGCTGCTCGTCTGCAGGGGGCAGTGGCCCAAGGTGACCGCCGTGCATAACAGAACTCGTCTGTGGATGCTCGCATTGATCAATATGGCTGGCGTTTTTGGCGCCGCACAGGCACAGGTTGTTAACCGGCTGACCCCACCCCAGTTGGAGCCGGCCGCTGCCGCCGGTACGCCGACGCAGGCCGCCTCTAGGGCGCCGGTTACCGAATACGCGCCGATATCTCCGCCGGCGGCCAGCGTTCTGACGGTAGTTTCTCCTTTGCAGGACCAAATCGCCGCTGACCTGGCGTTCCTGCCCAACGAGACCAACGACGAATACACCGAGCGTATGCGCACCCGGTACGACCAAGTCAAGAAGAACGCGCAGCGTGTTGACGCTGAGCACGCTGCCAGGATGCGGGCGCTGGTGCAGGCGTGGCGCTAGTAGTCCATGGCGACGGATGTATGACCAACCTCCACGCCATGCGCCGCAAGGTCCACGCCGACTCGCTGAAGCCACGAAACATCGAGCTGGTACCGGCAACGGGAGCGTTGGGCATTCAGTTCGAGCGCGGCTCGAACCGCGGCGGCGGCTTCCGCAGGTGTGGTGTGGTTCACATGGCAATACCAAGCGAGTGGGCGCTGAACCTGACCTCGGGCCAGCCATCGGCCGAGGTGTTTGACCCCGTGGCACGCCGGGCACAAGGAGACGAGTCGATCGAGGCGCTGCAGCAGCAGGCGTTCGTCGAACGTCCACACCTCGTGGCATTCCACCGGATGCTGGTGTCCTTGACCGCCGCAGATCTCGCATCGGCCGCCAGAGGCGGTAGAGATCAGAGACTGGAGGCGGGACCAGGTGGTCACACGTACATTGCTGCGGACGTTCTTGTACCAGCAGCTGGAAGGGATCAGTTCGATGCTGAGGCGTGGCTGGGCGGGCACGGTCATGGCTTGCTTCGGTGTTCGCGAAAGTGCACTATTATTGTTAGATCAAAGGCCTGTAAATGACAACGAAAGTGGCTAACGACGAAGCCGAATCCGCAATGCGTAGCCGTATGGCTGCAGCGTTGGGCTTTGTGGTGGGGACCCAGCGATGGCAGGGGGTTTCGCTGCAGAAGGTTGCCGTGGAAGCGGAGACGCACAGGAGCAACCTGTCGTCCTTCATCCGCAGTCATGGCGGCCGGCGGAACATTTCCGATGTCAAATTGCGCGCGGTGCTTTTCGCGCTGGGCCTCCATTGGGATCTGACGCTGACCAGGTCCCTGCACAGGTGGGACTTGGGCGCTGAGGACCATCTGATGGGCGGCTTGAGAGTGCTTCTTGATGTTATGGGTCGATATTCGGTCGGCGTCGTTACCACTGCCGGCTGTCGGGAGTCATTTTTCCTGTTGATCGCGGATGGAGGTGCTGTGGCCATGCTGCGTGCGACCGGTGAGGTCGCCTCCGGTGTCGCCAAGTTGCTCGGCGTCGACAGGATCCTGGTCGACAGCGACAGGGCAGTTTCGGAAGCCGTCCAGCGAATCTGGCTGACACAAGATGTGGCCGTGGCAGAAAAGATGGTGCGTGGCCTGATGGATTCCTGCGGCGTCGCAGAGGTGGGCATTGGTCGGCGAGACGAGGCAATACGTGAACACGAGAGCCGGCAATTGATCGCGACAGCCTAAGCGGGCGGCGGAAAAGAGCTGATGTGATGGTGATGGGGTCAAAAGACTAGGAGCATTCGATGTCGAAAACGAAAATCTCGGTGAGCGGACTGGCTCATCTGCTGGCGCAACTGTTGGGATACGACATCTATACGCTCTCTCGGGCCGCGAATATCCCACGCGCCAACGTAGCCTCCTGGCTGGGTGGCAATATTCGCGGCCTTCGCGTGAATACCATCGTCGAGCTGATGGGTATGCTTGGCCTCCGACTGGACGCCGGCGCATGGCGTTTGGACTCCCAGAGGGTCCATTTTTGGCGCGTGAAGCTTGGTGCGTTCACCAAGGTGGAGGATGCGTTGGCGGCGGTGGAGCTGCTCTCACGGCTGCTGGGCGCCAACTCTGCGATCACGCAGGTCCATCCACCGAAGGCTGTTCGCGGGCGGAGCGGCCTGGCGCGCACGGATCAGTACATGATCGGTGGCGGGCAGTGCCGCGTGGTCGTGTCCGTCACGCAACCCTTCTTCCGCAAGGTCCGGGTGACCCCGGATGTGGCCAAGGGGACGATGTGGCGCGACGACAACCGGCATCACACGATGCAGATCCAAGCTTCGCATTGGCGCCAGGTGCTCGCCCGCGATATGACAGTCAAAGAGTTCGACCAGGCCTTCGAACAGAGCATGGGTGCGATGGACTGGGGTGACCTAGCGCTGGCCGCACGGCAGTTCAATCTGACCCCTGAAGATCTGCTGGGGTGGGTGCGCGAGCGCTACGAGCCTGACATGGGTAGCCAGGCTGCAGCTGACGACATCGAGGTGGCTGGATCGCAGAATGTCATTCTGCTCGGTCGTGACATCGCGCCACGTCGAACTGGATCCTACGGGTGATGCCGGCGCACGGCCAAAGTTGCACGGTGCAACTCGGCGTGCCCGTTGGCGCAGCAGCGGAGGCGAAGGACCTCGCAAGTGCGGTTTGGGCCCACGCTGCGCCGGCATTCGGTGGACAGACGAGTGTGCGTGAAGCGCTCGAAAGGCTCCGGGCGGATCCGATGCGGACCCGAGACATTGGCTTTGCGTTGAGGCTAGCCGATGAGGTTGCGCCCTCACCAGCTGCTGCGCACACGGCACCGCTGGTGCTGCGAAACTTGGTGGCTGAACTGGCTGGCTTGACGACTGTCGAAGAGCATAAGCAGCTTGCCGCGTCTTGGCAGTAGCCAAGGTAGAAGCGTTCCTGATCCGGTTGATTACAAAAGATACGCGGAAATACGCGAAGATACGCGAAATAACCACACTCGATGGCAATAAAAGCGTTCTTATATGCCAACGAAAGTGGTAGATTGATCCCGAGCCCAAACGGGTCTCGGGCCGCAAGTACGCAGTGCGGTCCTCCTTTCGACATTATCTGGAGATCGCAATGTCCGCACTTCGCTCCCTGCGTGAGTCCGCCGCCCCGAAGGGCGGTGGCCGCACCCCCAATACCTTCGCCGCCGTCCTACAGGTGTCCACCGCTGTGGTCGAAAAGGTCGGCGACAAGGAAAGCCTCAAACTGACCGGCATCGTGCTCAACGAAGTGCCCGGTGCAGGCCGCGACCTGCCTGTGGCAGTGGAGTTCCGCGGCGACGACGCGGAACGCGCGGTGAGCAATTTCGTGAAGGGCCATGGCGGTAGCCGAAAGATCTTCGACAAGCCGGAGAATGCAGCCGGCTCGGTCTTGACCCTTGAATCCTGCTACCTGACCGACCAGATGTCCGACGACGACCGCATGGTCGTCAGTTCGCGCTGGGTCAACACGCTGCAGAAGGTCAACGAGGCCACGCACTCGGACCGCAGCTTCCTGGAAGGCGTCATGGCCACTTCGCCGCGCGTCAGCTTCGAGAACCCGAACTACCGCGAGGGCAATGAAGAACCGCGCACCATCACGATTCCGGTCTCGCAGGAGAAGTTCACCGCACGCGTGCAAACCGAGCACGGCACGTTCTCGCGCGAGTTCGACCGCGCATGGGGCATCGAGCGACTGAACAAGCTGTCGAAGGACGCCAAGCCGTCCGTCTTCATCGACACCGTCGAGCCGAACAATGCCAAGCTGGTGACCAGCGAAGAAGAGCTGCGTGCCGCGCTGACCGAGCAACTGGGCCGTGGCACGCGCGCCCTGGCGCTGCTGCGCGTCACCGATGGCGAGGAAGTCATCGATCGCCTGGTGTATGGCCAGTACAAGCGTGAAGGTGACGAGTACCTGCCCGACCCGGCAGCAACCCTCGAAGAGCTGTTCAAAAACAATGTGTTCCGCGACATCGCCAACACCGACCTGCTGGCTGGCCTGGCCGACGGTACGCTCAAGATCGACTCGATCCCGGGTTACCGTCTGAGCTATGCGGGTAACCCGCTCAAGGACGACAACGCGGCCTACAAGCTCGTCTCGGATCTGAAGGCGAACAAGGTGACCCGCTACGAGATCGCCTTCGGCAAGGAACCAAACCGCTTTGCGAGTGTTGTCCTGCCGGGCGTGGCGCGTAATGACACCATTGCCGGCTTCTCGCCGATCAACGTGATCGCCGATCGGCCCGGCCGCCATGCCGCGCACGAAATCGCCACGGCGCA
>JAAIGE0100301512.1_pt1 | contig 81063 bp, 74 predicted proteins | sample 6487951 | NCBI WGS metagenome assembly JAAIGE01 (sample SAMN13974128, study PRJNA590717) | phyllosphere metagenome | biome: tomato field; feature: multiple bacterial spot infested tomato fields; material: tomato leaves; isolation source: leaves from tomato fields | host: Solanum lycopersicum ...
GGCGTGCATCGCCCTCAAAATCCGCCTCATCCATTCGCTGCCGGGGCGTCCTCGCGGGCGCGGCAAGATCGAGCGGCTGTTCCGCACCATCAACGACATGTTCCTGCCCGACCTGCCCGGCCACCTGATCGCGGGCAAGCCGCTGTCGGCGCCAGTGCTCACGCTCGACGAGCTGCGCGCCCGCTTCGAGGCGTTCGTGTGCGGCGTCTATCATCGTCGCCCGCATGGCAGCACCGGCGAACCGCCGATCACGCGCTGGCAGAAGGGCGGGTTCCTGCCCGCAATGCCCGACAGCCTTGAACAGCTCGACATGCTGCTCGTGCACGTGCCCAAGCCCCGTAAAGTGCTGCGCGACGGCATCCGTCTGATGGGCAGGCGCTATGTCGAACCCACGCTCGCGGCCTTCGTCGGCGAGCAGGTCGAGGCGGTCTATGACCCCCGCGACCTGACCGAGATCCACGTCTACCACCAGGGCCGGTTCGTCTGCCGTGCGCTCAGCTCCGAGCACGCTGGGCACCCGTCGTTGCGCGCGATCCAGCGCGCCCGGCGCGGCGCGAAGGAGCGCGACAAGCAGGTGCCTGCCCCCACGGAGACCTTCGATGGCGACCAAGAGGATACGGCTTCCCGGCCCACCACCTACCGAGGGCTCCGGCTCTACGCCGCTGACGATTGAGTTCCTGGTCGAGCAGCCGTTCCTGGCGACCCGCGAACATGCCCGGTTCGTCGAGTTTGCCGAAGCCTGCGCGCACTACCGCTATATCGGCGTGTGTCATGGCCGGCCGGGCGTCGGAAAGACGCGATCGGCGCGCGAGTTTTCCAGCTTCCCCGACCTGGGGGAATATGCCGCGCTCCGTCCCATTGCCGCGCTCCTTGGCGAAAAGGTCGCTCGCTGCCGCGCCGTCTTCTACACCGTGTCGGTCAGCAACACGCCCAAGACGATCGACGCGGTGTTGGGCCTCAACCTCATTAAGCTGGGCTATGCCCGGCTGACGGTCGCGGGCGGCTCGCAGGACGAAATCACCCATGACGCCGCCCGCATCGCCTGCCCCCTCGTCATCGTCGACGAGGCCGACCGCCTGACCATAAAGTCGCTCGAACATCTCCGCGACATGGCCGATCGCCACGGCTTCGGGCTGATCCTGATGGGTATGCCGGGCTTGGAGAAGCGCCTCGCCCGCTATGCCCAGCTCTACTCGCGGATCGGCTTCGTCCACGAGTTCAAACCGCTTACCGAGACCGAAATGCGGCTGCTGCTCGCGACCCACGCCGGCGATTTCGGGATCAGCTTCGACCCGGCCCAACTCGACGCGATCGAAGCGCAGGCAGCCGTGATCCGCATCACGCGCGGCAACTTCCGGCTCATGGAGCGCCTGTTCGCGCAGATGCGGCGGATCATGACCCTCAACCGCGTCGAGGAGGTCACCGCTGACATCGTTCAGGCCGCGCGCGATTGCCTCGTCATCGGACCCGGCAACTGACAAATAGCGCGATCAGAACGCCGCCATTTAGCGCGAGCGTTTACAGCGCGCGTGTCCACTAGGGACCAATCCCCTGCCCTACAGATCGACGCGTTACGGCAAGCCGGATGCGAGCGCGTTTTCATGGAGAAGGCGTCGGGCGCGGAGCGCGATCGACCGGAGTTGAGGGCGGCGCTCTGAGGTGGTCCCGCCTTCTTGGACAGTTTGGCGGCTGAGTTAAGCTAATCCCGGTTGTCGTTCATGCCGCCTGCTTGATCATCAGATCATGGGGGGCATGCCCCCCATGATCTGATTGCCCGATCCGCCCATAGGCCTCGAACGGGGTTCGCCCGGCCAGGCCCGAGTGCGGACGCTTGGTGTTGTAATAGGTGATCCACCGGCCAAGGCCAGCCTTCAACTCCGATCCGGTCTCGAAGGCATGGAGGTAGACGCACTCGTATTTCAGGGAGCGCCAGAGGCGCTCGATGAAGACGTTGTCCATCCAACGCCCCCGACCATCCATGCTGATGCGGACCTCGGCGTCGCGCAGCACGCTGGTGAAGGCGAAGCTGGTGAACTGGCTGCCCTGGTCAGTGTTGAAGATTTCCGGCTTGCCGAACCGGGTAAGCGCCTCCTCCAGCGCCGCAACACAGAACCCGGCGTCCATGGTGTTCGACAATCGCCAGGCCAAGACCCTCCGGCTTGCCCAGTCCATGATCGCCACCAGATAGAGGAACCCGCGGCGCATGGGGATATACGTCACGTCGGCGCACCATACATGGTTGGGTCGCTCGATCGCCAGCTTTCGAAGCAGATAGGGATAGACCCGGTGCTGCGGGTGCGGATCGCTGGTGCGTGGCCGCTGATAGATCGGCGACAGACCCATCTTCGCCATCAGGCGCCGTCGCTGCACATCGTGCTGCTGGTGGTGCTGTGGGTGCGCTATGGGCAGCATCTTTGCGGGGTGTGGCGCTGGTTGCTGCATGCCTGGTTCGCATTGATCGGTGTGTCGGTGCTGACCACGTATCAGCATCACTTTCTCGATATTCCTACCGGACTCGCGGTGGGCTGGCTCTGCGTGTGGCTATGGCCGGAGCGGGTCGCCGCACCATTTGCGCAGGCACGGTGTGCACGCGACCTGCGCCGTTGGCGCCTGGCCGCGATGTATCTGGCCGGCGCGCTGGTCAGCGCTGCGCTGGCGCTGTGGAGCGGCGGTGCAGCACTGTGGTTGCTGTGGATCACCCTGGCCTTGCTGCTGGTTGCCTTGAATTACGCGCTGCTCGGGCCGGGCGGATTCCAGAAGCGCAGCGATGGGCGCCTGAGTCTTGCAGCCCATTGGTTGTATGCGCCGTATCTGTTGGCGGCATGGTGCAACTCCCGGCTCTGGACACGGCGTGCGCCGTTGCCGCGCGCGGTGTGCGATGGCGTGTGGCTGGGGCGGATTCCGTTGCCCGGCCAGCGCGACAAGCGTGCCGCCGTGGTGGACGTGTCTGCAGAGCTCTCGTTGTACGCCGCGCAGGCGCAGGACCGTGTGGTGCCGATGCTCGATCTGGTCGCGCCGTCGCCGGCGCAGCTGCGCGAGGCCGCGCAGGCGATCGCGCAGGCGCAGGCGATCGGGCCGGTGCTGGTGTGTTGTGCATTGGGCTATTCGCGCAGTGCTGCCAGTGTGGCCACCTGGCTGGTGCGCAGCGGTCGCGCCCAGGACGTGGATGCGGCCATCGCACAGTTACGCGCCGTGCGGCCGTCGATCGTGCTCGGGCATGCGCATCGCGCGGCGATCGTGACGGCATGCGACGGTCATGACGGTGGCGACGACATCCCCGAACGGAGAGCGCAATGAATATCGCCCCGCTGACCTTGGCGGCCATGCGCGCAGTGCTGCGGCAAGGTGCAGCATTGGACCGCCTCTCACTCCTGCTGCTGGCAGCGGCCATCGGCTTGCTTGGTGTTGCGCAGGCGCCGCCGTTGATGCAGTTGAGCTATGCCATCAGCATGCTTGCGGGCGTGCTGCAGCGCTATTGGGCGTTTCGCGTGGGCCTGGATGCCGACCTGCTGGCAGCCTCCATCGCGCATCTCGAACGCTGCGGTGGCACCGGGCAAGACGCCGCGCACCAGCTCGATGCGGCGATGCATGCGATTGGCCTGATACCAAAGCTTTCGCCCACCCGCGACTGGGCATCGCGCTGGACCGGCATGCGCCGCCTGCTGCGTTGGCAGCTGGCAAGCGTGGTGGTGCAACTGCTGTTGGTGGCTGCCGCGCTCGCTCTCAGGATATTCGGATGAGCAACCAACCCGATTTTGCTCGGCGCGAACCGCGCCATGCCACGCCAGCGCAGCGAGCGCTGTGGCAACGGCTGCAGGGCTATCGTTTTGGCCAGGACGAAGCAGCGTTTGCCGCCTTCGTTCGGCGCGTGGCCAAGCAGGCACAGTGCAGCACCGAACAAGCGCAGGCGTTGGTGGAGGAGTACCGCCGGTTCTGTTTTCTTGCCTGCACCGACACCGTCGACGTCACCCCCAGCCCGTTGGTCGACCAGGTCTGGCACACGCATCTGACCGACACCCGCGAGTACTGGCAGCAGTTCTGCCCGCACGTGCTGCAGACTACGCTGCATCATCAACCCGGACGCGGCGATGCCGGCGAAGAGGCGCGTTTCCAGGCGCAGTACCGCCAGACGCTGGAGCGTTACCGCACGCAGTTCGGCGAGCCGCCGGCGCAATGGTGGCCTGTGGCGCGACCGCCGCAATCGACGCTGGATCCGCTGCACGGCCACACTGCCGAACAGACCTTGCAAGCCTTGCGTGGAGCGCCGCGGTCAGCTGGGCCGCAGCGCGGTGTGCCGTATGCCGTGGTTGTGTGGGCAATCATCGCGGTGGCAGTGGGCATGGTCTGTCACTCAGCCAATGGCGGGGCGCTGTCGCCGCTGCACTGGCGCGGTGTCTATTTCCTGCCGCTGTTCATCGCGCTGATCGGTCTGGCCTGGTCGATGGCGGCATGGTTGCGGCGGGTGCTGCGACGCGGTCGCACCGCAGCAGCAGTGGATGCCAGCGAGCTTGCATATCTGGGCGGCGGTGCCGATCGCGTGGCCGACCTGTGGTTCACCGAATTGCTGGTGCGCAATGCGGTGTATCTGGAGCGCGACGCAACCGAACCGGCACGTCGCTGGGTACGTTGCCACCGGCAGATTGCAGTCCCGCCTGCGCTGGAGCCGGCACTGGAAGCGGTGCGCACCACCGAAGACCCGGTGTGGGCCTTACGCGCGTTGCGCGCGCTGGCCGCACCGCTGGAGCAGCGCTTGATCGACAAGGGCCTGTGGCTGAGCCAGGCGCAGGCACGCGCGGTGCGCCTGGCATGTACCGTGCCGGTGGCGCTGGTATGGGGGCTTGGCCTGTGCAAGCTGGTCATCGGCGTGCAGGGCAACCATCCGGTGGGCTACCTGCTGTGTCTGATGGTGCTGACCACATTGCTGGTGCTGGGCTTTGCGCTGGTGCCCGTGCGGCGCACGCTCGGCGGCGAGGCCCGCCTTGCGACACTGCGTCAGACACGGCGACGCGATGCGGCGCGCACCGGCGGTGATCCAGGCGAGGCGGTGGCGCTGTACGGCACTGCGGCACTGATCGGAACCGCTTGGGCCGACTACCACAGCCTGCGTGCGCCGCATGGCCACGCCGGTGGCAGTGGCAGCAGCTGCGGCGGGGGTGGCGGCGACTGCGGCGGCGATGGTGGTAGCAGCGATGGTGGCGGCGGCTGTGGCGGCTGCGGCGGAGGAGGCGACTGATGCAACACGGACAGCGACAGCGGCAGTTGCTTTGGGCGCGCGTGCTGCGCGGACGTGGCGCCACGCCCAATGGCGTGTCGTGGGTGGGCATCGCATGTGCGGCGTTGGCCGGGCTGATGTTCTACATCGGGTTGAGCGCGCCTGCGCGCGAAGGGGCCATGCCGCTGCTGCTGGCGGTGCTCGGGATGCAGGGGCGGCTGTGGTGCAACCGCATGGATGGCGTGCTGGCGCGCCAGGCGCGCATGGTCGCGCGCGCCGGTGAGGTCTACAACGACGCGCCCGATCGGTTGTCCGATGTGCTGGTCTGCGTGGGCCTGGGCTATGGACTGCAGGCCGGTTTGCCGTGGGCTGCGCAACTGGGGTGGGCGGCGGCGCTGTGCTGCGTGACCACCGCATACGTGCGCATGCTGGGCCTGGCCTGCGGCACGCCAGAGCCGCGGCAGGGGCCGATGAGCCGCGTGCAACGCATGCAGTGGTTGTCGCTGGCAGGCGCGCTGGCCTTGCCGCTGCAATGGATGGGCCAGCCGCGTCTTGCGGCCTGGCTGCTGATCGGAGCACTGGCGGTGTTGATCGCCGGTGCCTTGCTGACGGTGGCAGTACGACTGCGCACGATCGTGCGCACCCTGGAGCAGAAATGATTGCCCGTTTGATCGCGCGCGCTTGCAGCGGCGCCATTCGTACCTTGACCGGCGCGCGTGCGCTATGGCGCGGTTGCGCGCCCTCCAACGAGCGTCGCGTGTATTACGGCAACCATGCAAGCCACGGCGATTTCGTGCTGATCTGGTCATCGCTGCCAGCCAGCCTGCGGCATGAAGTGCGCCCGGTGGCGGCGGCCGACTACTGGCAGCGTACCGCCCTGCGGCGCTACCTGATCCACGCGGTCTTCAACGGCGTGTTGATCGAACGCGACCCGGCGCAGCGCACGCGCGACCCGATCCAATGCCTGTGCGATGCGGTGGACGCCGGCGATTCGTTGATCCTGTTTCCCGAAGGCACGCGCAACCCGGACGACGGCGTGCTGCCGTTCAAGAGCGGGCTGTATCACCTGGCACGGCAACGCCCGGAACTGGAGTTCGTGCCGGTGTGGATCGATAACCTCAAGCGCGTGATGCCCAAGGGCAAGTGGTTGCCGTTGCCGCTGCTGTGCACCACCACCTTTGGTGCGCCATTACGCCTGGATGCGGACGAAACCAAGGATGCGTTTCTGGCGCGTGCACGTGCGGCGTTGCTGGCGTTGTCGCCCGATCAGTTGGAGGCGCGCGCATGAGCCTATATGTGTACAGCGGGCAGCTGCAGCAGTCTTCGATGCATCAGCAGACGCTGTGGCTGTTCAGCGGTATCGCGCTGGTGCTGGTCATCGCCACGCTGATTTCCGAAACCCTGCGTTGGCGCGCACGCGAACGCCCCAGCGCAGTGCTGGACAACCTGGTCGCCCGTATCCGTGCGTGGTGGGTGATGGCTGCGGTGGTCGGCCTTGCGTTCGTGTTTGGCCGCGCCGGCGTCATCGGCTTGTTCGCGCTGGTGTCGTTGTTTGCGCTGCGCGAGTTCATCACCTTGACCCCGACCCGGCGCGGCGATTACTACGCGTTGCTGGCCGCGTTCTACATCGTGCTGCCGTGGCAATACGGCCTGGTGTGGACCGGCTGGTACGGCATGTACACCTTGCTGATTCCGGTCTACGCGTTCTTGGTGTTGCCCATCCTGGCCACCATCGGCGGCGACACCACGCGCTATCTGGAACGCACCGCCAAAGTGCAGTGGGGCCTGATGATCTGCGTGTTCTGCATTTCGCATGTGCCGGCGCTGTTGAACCTGGACATTCCCGGCTATGCCGGGCGCAATCTGCTGTTGATCACCTTCCTGGTGATCGTGGTGCAGTCTTCGGATGTGCTGCAGTACGTGTGGGGCAAACTTGCCGGCCGCCATTTGATCGCGCCGAAATTGTCGCCGTCCAAAACGGTGGAAGGATTCATCGGCGGCGTGTTGTCGGCCAGCCTGCTCGGGATGGCGCTGTGGTGGATCACCCCGTTCGCGCCGTGGCATGCCTTCGGCCTGGCGTTGGTGGCCAACCTGATGGGATTTTTCGGCGGGCTGGTGATGTCGGCGATCAAGCGCGATCGCGGCATCAAGGACTGGGGCCATATGATCGAAGGCCACGGCGGCGTGCTCGACCGCCTGGATTCGGTGTGCTTCGCCGCGCCAGTGTTCTTCCACCTGATCCGCTATGGATGGGCGTGACCGCTTGTCACATCGCTCGTCATGAAATCGCAACACGTGCATCGCGTGCGGTTGGCAATCTGCAGCATCGGATCGGCGCAGCGCGCGTCGGTCAACCACCGCTCTGGCCAACCGGAAGGCTGACCCGTACGAAACCACGCTGTGACCGGTAACCCGTGCGCGCACCGTCTGCCAGAAGCACGCTTTTACGATTCCCGATTCCCGATTCCCAAGCCTACGTCAGCCCGTACTCTTTGAGCTTCTTGCGCAAGGTTGCCCGGTGAATGCCCAGCATCGCCGCGGCGCGGCTCTGGTTGCCTTCGCAGTGGTTGAGCACTTCGACGAACAACGGGATCTCCATCTCGCGCAGCACGATTTCGTAAACATCGTCCGCGTCGCTGCCGTCCAGGTCGCGCAGATAACGGCGAACGGACTGGGCCACGTGTTCGCGCAGGGGCGACTTCGGGGCGCCACGACTGGTGTCAGGACGAGAGGGGGCTGCGTTCAAAGGAGGTTCCCAGTGTCACGAAGCCGGGACGCGTGGCCGGCGAGGGGGAGTGAGTCTAGCGCGTGACCTCATCGCTCGCCACGCCCATGTGGCGGTCGCGCCCGTTCACCGGAAGTCGAAACTGAAGGCGGCGGTGCTCGCGGCCGGTTCGCGTACCCGGAACGCGACCTGCACCGCCTGACCCGGCGCCAGCGTGTCCTGCGCCGGCGGCGATGGTCCCAGATACTCCTGCGGCGACAGGATGCGGGTACCGATCACCCGGCCGTCGGCATCGGACAGCGACAGCTGCAGCCACGGCCAGGCCTGTGCCCAGCGCGCGTCGTTGCGGAAGCTGGCCTGGATCTGCAGCACCCCGGCCACACCGGGCAGCGGCCGCACCTCGCGGTTGAGCAGGGTCAGCGCCTCCGGCTCGCGCCAGGCCGGCAAGCTGCAGCGCGCCAGCGTGCAGGCCGCGCCGACCAGCGGCCGCAAGCGCGCGTTGGCGGCCAGGTGCGCGCGGTCGGAGATGACGATCTGCAACCCGAGCACGCCGACCAGCCCGACCAGCAGCGCCCACTGGCGCCCGCTGGCGCGTAGCCGCGGGCGGGTGACGCCACGCCGCGCGAAGGCGGGTGCGGCCAAGGCGGGCGCGGGCAGGGGCTGCAGTTGCACGGCAGTGGTACGGGGCTGCGCGATGCCGGCATCGGACTGCGCGTGCTCGCCTGCCAATGCGCTGGCTGCGCCGGAATCGGTGGTTGCCGGGTCGGGATGGCTGGAGGGGCGGCCCGGGTGTGACTGGCCGTCGGCTGTGCCCGCCGACCGCTCGCTGGCGCTGGTGTCGGCCTGCGTTGCGGCTGCCGCCGTTGCCACAGCTGGGGTAGATCCCGCAGACGCTGCTGGCGTTGCGACTGAAGCCTGGCGCGCGGGCGTTTCTGCCAGCGCCTTCGGCGTGCCCGGCGCATTCTGAAATGCCAGATCTGCATCCGCCGAGGCGCGTAGTGCCCGTTGCTGCGCTGAATTCGATGGGCCAGGTGCCGCCCGCGCGGTTGGGTGCCCGAGGTCGTCAGCATCGGTCGCGGCCAGCCCGTCGTCGGCCCGGGTATCGGTGGCGGCCGACGCCGAGCGAGGTGGATCGAGCATCGCATCAGGAACGTGTCCGGCCGCGGGCGCGCTCGCCGAAGCGGACGGCGTCGCGGTGCCGGGCGCGGGCAGTGGCGTCTGGCCGGACACCGGCGCCTGGAGACCATCGTGCCCGGACATGCCCGTTGCGCGCTGCGGCGACGAAGCCACCGCGGCAGCAGGCAATGGCACACGCGGTGCCGGCTGCGCATCCACCTCTGGCGCTGGCGCCGGCGGCAACGCAGAGCCCGGGGCCGATGTGGCCTGCTCGGCCGGCTCCGCAGGTGGAACCACCGGGGTCGGAACCAGCGGCGGAGCAGCCGGCGTCGCACGCAGGAACGTGGCCAGGGGGCGGCGCGGTGGCGGAGTCTCGGACATCGGCAGGCGTGCAGCGGGAAGACCCCTATTCAACCACGCGCACGTCCAGGGGCGAACCTGTGCCGACGGCGATGCGGTCAAGCCGCCGCGCGCATGCCTGCAGGTGTTCGTCTCCGGCCCAGGTGGTCATGGCGGCGTCTGCGTCGATGCCCACGCAACGCACGCAGCGCATGCCTTCTCCGAAAACGGCCGCCGCCACGCCCATGCAAGCCGACGAAGACGCCCGGGCGCATCCAGGATCAGGAGGCCACAGCCAGCGGAATATCGCCTTGAAATCTCGGTGCCGGTTGCGTCGGCTCGCCGATTCCCGATTCCCGATTCCCGATTCACCGCCTGCGCCGCGTCTTCCCTTCAGCCAGCAACAGATCCAACAGGCCGGCGCGCTGGCGCGGCGTCAGGGTATCGAAGCGCGTCAGCAGCACGCGTTGCTGGTCATCCAGGCGGCGGTACTGCGCCGGTTCTTCGGCGATGGCCGACACCGGCGGGCCGAACACGCGGTCGCCGCGGCCGGTGGCCAGGTATTCGAACGCCATGCCGCTGCGCCTGGCCAGGCCGATCAGGTTTTCCACCGACGGTGCGGTGCCTTCGGCCATCTCCCATTGCGCCACCGCGCTGCGGGTGACACCCAGCTCGCCGGCCAGGGCTTCCTGGGTCAGCTTGGTGAGGCTGCGGGCTTCGCGTACTCGTTCGTACAGCTTGCTCACACGGCACCGTTGGAGGGCAGGCAGGGGCGGGAGATATAGCCCTAGCAGCGCCTGGAGATAGTTCGTATAACTTTCATATCGCCATATGTTTGCGATACTGTCGGTGGATCAATGATGGCTACATCACAGCGAACTCAAGGAGGATGTTCATGGTCGAGCCTGCCGGTCGAAAACCCGACCCCCAGCGGCGCAGCCCGCCCCCGCACGCCGCGCCCGCAGACGTGCCGTGGCCGGCCCATTCGCCGCTGGACCCTGCGGTGAGACGTTTTCGGGGCGCGGCCCGGTACGCGATCTGGCGGCGTGGCCACGAGTGGACGGCCGTGGCCGATGGTCCGCAGTGGTCAGCGGCGCTGGCACCGCGGGTCTGGGCGCTACGGCAGCGGCACTGGCCGCTGCTGGCGGCGAGCGCGCCGATGCTTGTGGTTGCCGGCGCAGTGGCGCTTGCAGGTGTGCGGGCGTGGTCGCCGGTGGCCTGGACGGCGCTGCTGGCGGCTGAGGTGCTGCTACGGGTCTGGGTGGCCCGGCAGGCCGGGCCGTGGCGCACGGCGGCACTGCAACGCGACGGCTGGCAACCGGTGACCCGGTTGCGGGCGATCAGCGTGGCCGATGCAGTGACCACCGCGCAGATTCGCGCCGGCCGGCCACAGCGCTAGCCGGCGTGGACGATACCCCGGATCAGCCGCGGCGCACGCCGTCGATCCGCATCCAGTCTTCGTCGCGTTCGCAGCGCAACTGGTCGAACCAGGGGGCGTAGCGTTTGAGCAAGTCGTCTTCTTGGCCGTGCAGGATGCCCGACAGCGCGATCCGTCCGCCCGGTGCCACGCGCGCGGCCAGGGTGTCGGCCAGGGCGTCCAGTGCCGAGGCCAGGATGTTGGCCACGACCACCTGGTAGGTCTGCACCGGTTCGTCCTGCGGCATGTAGACCGTCAGCTGCGCGTCCACACCGTTGCGTTGTGCATTGTCGGCAGTCGCCAGCAGCGCCTGCGGGTCGTTGTCCACGCCGACCGCGCCGGCGGCGCCCAGCTTCAGCGCGGCGACCGCCAGGATGCCCGAGCCGCACCCGAAATCGAGCACGCTGCGGCCCTGCAGCTCGCCGCGGCCGGCCAGGCTGTCCAGCCAGCGCAGGCACAGCGCGGTGGTTTGATGGGTGCCCGAGCCGAACGCCAGGCCCGGGTCCAGCCGCACCACGGCGGCCCCCGGGGTGTCGGCGGCTTCGGGCAGCGCGTGATTCCACGGCACGATGAAGGTGCGTTCGCCAAACTGCATCGGCTTGAACAGGTCCATCCAGGCGCGTTCCCAGTCGCTGTCTTCGACCATGCGAAACGCCACCTGGCTCCAGTCCAGGCCCGGATCGAAGGCTTCCAGCGCTGCCAGCACCACCAGCGCGTCGCTGTCGCCATCGAACAGCGCGGTCATCGTCAGCCGGTCCCACAGCGGCATTTCGCCCACGCCCGGTTCGAGAATGGCGCGCTCGTTGCTGGTATCGGCATCGGCGTCGAGCATGGTCACCGCCAGTGCGCCCACATCGTCCAGGGCGTTCTGGAAACGGGGCAGGGTGACCTCGGAACAGGAAAGCGTCAGTTCAAGAAACGGCATCGTGGCGGTCGGGCAATTCGAAAGCACGCATCCTAGACCATTCGTGCCGGCGTGCCTGCCGCGCTGCAGGCGACGGCGTTCGCAGGCGCCGTCGCTTCGGCGGTGCGTCTTGCCCATGCGTGCGGTGAAAACTGCCTTGCTGATCAAGATGCGTCCGCCGCCAGGCAGACGGCTGCTGCTGGCGAATGGACGACTGCCCGGTGCGACGCTGCCAAACAGCGCATCTGCGGCTGGATGTGGTGCCCGGCGGATGGCTGTAGGCCGATGCCGCCACGCCTGGGACTGAACCGATGATGCTGCTGCGCAATCGGGCACGGGCTTGGTCGACGGCCGCGTCGAGCAACCAGGAAGAGGCGCTGCGTCTTTGCGACCACGCGCAATCGCGTGCGCAGACAGCTGCGTGATGTGCTGCCGTGTTGCGTACCACCGTGCAGCGCGATGTGTGCGGCACGCTGCGTCCACCGATGACGCAATAGCGCTGCAGCTGGGCATCGCAGCGTCGGCGAGTGATGTTGCCAGAGGACAGGCTCGCTCGAAGCGGCGCTCTCCAACATGCGCTGCTATCGGATGCCCAACCGGCGAAGATCGATGCCGCATCCGGCAATCGGCAACCGATCAACTCAACCGCAAGCCACACGCAGCTGAGCAACACCGACACCACACCAACACCCAACACGCAGCACGGCACGGCAAACACCACAGCGCAGCACACCGCACAACCGAACGCATGCAGCGCGCCACTCACGTGCAGTCCGTTCAGGCCGTGACGCATGTCGCTCCCTTCCCGCCACCTCCACTGGCAGCGTCTGCTTGGCGGCGGCTGTGCGCGTGGGTGGGTGCTAGACTCCGCGCCGTCGCTGCGGGTGGTTCCGCAGCAGGGTCGCCGCCATCCATGCCGCTTGCTCGTGCCCGCCATCTCTGGCTGCTGCTCGCTCCCGCTGCGCTTGCGGCGGCCGCGTGGTGGCATGTGCGCGCGCAACCGGCCGAGCGTGATGTTGACCGCGCAGTGCCGGTTGCTGCAGAGGCGGCGCCGGTCAGCGCTGCCACACCGCAGCTGCATGCGGCGGCCGAGCACGGCGCCGCGTTGCAGCTGCCGCATCGCGATGCGGTGGAAGCGCAGCCGGATCTGTATCGCTACGCGCAGCAATTGCAGCAGCAGGTGCGTGCCGGCGACGCACAGGCCGGGTGGCGGTTGAGCCGTGTCTACGATTACTGCGCGCCCTATGCGGCCAGCCCGTCCGGCTATGCCGCCGATAGCGCATGGATCGCCGCGCAACGCACGCCGGGAGTGGCAGCGATGCATGCCGCACGCGAGCGCCTGGCGCAGCGTTGCGCCGGCTTCGCCCCCACCGACGGGCTGAGTCCGCGCATGGTTGCGCAGCAACGCCTGGCCGCGGCGCGCGCCGGCAGCCTGGCCGCCGAGGCCGCCATGCTGGCGTTGGGCGAACCGTTGCACGCATCGCCCGGCTACAAGCGCGCGCTGGTACGACGCGTGCTGGCCTCGCGCGATCCCGAGGCCTATCTGGCCCTGGCCCCGGCGATGGGCGCGCGGGCCAGCGGCGATGACAGCCTGCAAGGCTATGTGGCCGGCGATCAGTTCGCCGAGCTGGCCTGGCAAGTGGCTGCGTGCCGGCTGGGGCTCGATTGCAGTGCCAGCAGCACCTTGGTCACCAGTTATTGCGCCAACGCGGGCATCTGCTCGCGCAACAGCGCACAGGATTTCGTGTCCTTCGTATTCGATGCCGCGGTGCCGCGGCAGGGAGCAGACAGGGTGGATGAGATGGTCGATACATTGGTCTCCGATGCGGGAGCGCAGTCATGAATTACCGTCGGTTGGCGCACGGCGCCAAGTTCTGGTTATGGGTGGCGTTGTTCGTGGCGTATTCGGCGGCGGCAGTGAGCATCGTGATGATCGATACCGCCGATCACCGTTACCAGCCGCTGTCGGTCAAATCCACCAGCGTCACCGCCGACGAACAGCAGCGACGGCATGGCGCAAGCCAGGTCGCCGCGGTCTACCGCGCCAGCAGTGCCATGCCGTTTTCCACCTTGCCGGCCGGCTCCACCTTCCAGGTGGTGTGGCCGGACGGCTCCACCGAAACCATGACCGTGGTCGACCCGTCATCGGCCAGCGGCATCGTGCCGGTGCCCGGCAGCCAGCAGGCGCCTGCGCCGCGGCGGTGAGGGGCGCAGGAGGTCCCGCGCCGACACCACTGCCGGCGTGGCATCTGCCGTTGCTCGCCACCGCAGCGCACCACCACACTGCAACGCAAGGCAACGAAAAAGCCCGGTTTCCCGGGCCTTTTTGCTTCATCGATACGGTGGCAAGTGCGATCAGGTCAGCGCGATCGACTTGTTCTTGCGCTCGGCCAGGCGCTTTTCCAGGTAGTGGATGTTCTGCCCACCGGCCTGGAAGCCCTTGTCGCGCATGATGCGCTGCTGCAGCGGGATGTTGGTCTTGATGCCGTCCACCACCATCTCGCTCAGCGCCACGCGCATGCGCGCAATCGCGGTTTCGCGATCGGGGCCATGCACGATCAGCTTGCCGATCATCGAGTCGTAGTTCGGCGGCACCTTGTAGCCGCTGTAGATGTGCGTATCCACACGCACGCCAGGGCCGCCTGGCGGATGGAAGGCGGTGATCAGGCCCGGGTTGGGCATGAAGGTTTCCGGATCTTCCGCGTTGATGCGGCATTCGATCGCATGCCCGCGCAGCACGATGTCGCTTTGCTTGATGCTCAGCTTGTGGCCGGCGGCGATGCGCAGCTGCTCGCACACCAGGTCGATGCCGGTGATGCGCTCGGTGACCGGATGCTCCACCTGGATACGCGTGTTCATTTCGATGAAGTAAAAACGCCCGTTCTCGAACAGGAATTCGAAGGTGCCTGCGCCGCGGTAGCCGATGCGGATGCAGGCGTCCACGCAGACCTTGCCGATCTCGTTGCGCAGTTCTTCGGTGATGCCCGGTGCCGGCGCTTCTTCCACCACCTTCTGGTGGCGACGCTGCATCGAGCAATCGCGTTCGCCCAGATGGATCGCACCGCCCTGGCCGTCGGCAAGCACCTGGATTTCCACGTGGCGCGGATTTTCCAGGAACTTCTCCATGTAGACCTGATCGTTGCTGAAGGCGGCCTTGGCTTCGGACTTGGTGGTTTCGATGGCAGCCTTCAGCGCAGCCTCCGAATGCACCACGCGCATGCCGCGTCCGCCGCCGCCGCCGGCCGCCTTGATGATCACCGGGTAGCCGATTTCGCGCGCGACCTTGGTGTTGGCGACGATGTCATCGCCCAGCGGGCCACCCGAGCCGGGCACGCACGGTACGCCGGCGGCCTTCATGGCGCGGATCGCTTCCACCTTGTCGCCCATCAGGCGAATGGTGTCGGCCTTGGGGCCGATGAAGATGAAGCCGGATTGCTCCACGCGCTCGGCGAAATCGGCGTTTTCCGACAGGAAACCGTAGCCGGGGTGGATGGCCTGCGCATCGGTGACCTCGGCCGCGGCGATCAATGCCGGAATGTTGAGGTAACTGTCGCTGGAGGCGGCCGGGCCGATACACACCGACTCATCGGCCATGGCCACGTGCTTGAGGTTACGGTCGACCGTGGAATGCACCGCGACCGTGCGGATGCCGAGCGTGTGGCACGCGCGCAGGATGCGCAGCGCGATTTCACCTCGGTTGGCGATGACGACTTTATCGAGCATGGGAATAGGGAGTCGGGAATGGGGAATGGGTAGATGCGGGCTTCATGATGCGGCTCCACGTCTGCGTAAGGCATTCATCAAGGCGGTGAGCTTGGCGAAGACCTGGTCGACCTGCTGGCTGACGATGTCTTCGTCTTCGGTGTTGCTATAGCCCAGTCGTACGGCGATCTGGACCTGTGTATCCAGTTCGGAGAGCGAGCCGCGCGCGATCGAGAGAAACCGCGCGTAATCGGGAGTTGAGCGTCGCGCCGCACCTTCGGCGATATTCGACGGGACGCTGATGGCCGCGCGGCGCAGTTGCGCCGTCAGGCCGTAGCGTTCCTGCTCGGGAAAGACCTCGGTGAACCGGTAGATCATTTCCACAAGCTCCATGGAATCGCGCCAGGCCTCCAGGCGTTCATGAGGCCGCTTTGCCGATTCCCGATTCTCCACTCCCGATTCCCGGCTCTCAGCCAATCACAAACAACGGCTGGTCGAATTCCACCGGCTGGCCGGTTTCGCCGAGGATGGCGACGATGGTGCCGGAGGCGTCGGCTTCGATGGGGTTGAACATCTTCATTGCCTCGATGATCGCCAGGGTATCGCCGACCTTGACCTGCTGACCGACGGTGACGAACGCCGGCTTGTCCGGGGAGGGCGAGGTGTAGAACGTGCCGACCATCGGGGCGCGCAGCACGTGGCCTTCCGGCAGTGCGGCGGCCTGCTTGGCGCCGCCGGTGGAGGCTTCGGTGGGCGATTGCATCGGCATGGTGGCCGCGGCGGCCGGCGCCTGGACGGGGGCCGGCGCGTACTGCTGCTGCACCGGGGCGCTCAGCATGGCCGCGCCCTTGGGTACGCGCGCCAGGCGCACGCTTTCTTCGCCTTCCTTGATCTCGATTTCGGCGAGATTGGATTCTTCGAGCAGGTCGATCAGTTTCTTGATTTTGCGGAGATCCATAAGGGCCTCTGGAAGTGAAACGGTGGGGAGTGCCGGCGGATGCCGGCGGAATGGGATCAGGACGCCGGCGCGCTGGCCGAGGTCATGCGGCAGGGGTCATGCGTCGCGCTCCAGACGCGCGATCACCGCTTCCAGCGCCAGCCGGTAGCTGTCGGCGCCGAAGCCGCAGATCACCCCGTCGGCCTTGTCGCTGAGATAGCTGTGGTGCCGGAACGGCTCGCGCGCGTGCGGGTTGGACAGATGAATTTCCACGAACGGCAGCCCCACGCCCAGCAGCGCATCGCGCAGCGCCACCGAGGTATGGGTGAAGGCGGCCGGGTTGATCAGGATGTAGGCGGTGCCGTCCTCGCGCGCGGCGTGGATGCGCTCCACCAGCACGTGCTCGGCATTGGACTGCAGGCAGTGCAGCACGTGCCCGGCCGCCTGCGCGCGGTCCACCAGGGCTGCGTCGATTTGCGCCAGCGTGGTACGCCCGTAGACCTCCGGCTCGCGGGTGCCGAGCAGGTTGAGGTTGGGGCCATGCAACAGCAGCAGATGGGCCATGGGATCCGGAAGAGCGGAAAGGCCGGAAGTCTGCGCGATGTCGCCGATGCTGTCCAGTTCGACGAACTTAGGTCTGTTTAAAACGATTGTTTTAAATTTCGAATGGTTTGGGCGGTGGCTAATGGCGGCGGGCAATGGCGTGTCGGAGGTCATCGTGCCGGCCTTGAATCGCCCGGACCGCTGCGAGCGGAACCGGCAGCCGGCCGTGCGCATCCGGAGCGCAGCGTTTGCGCCTGACGCGATGGAGACAGCCGTCCCGGCCGGTTACGCGGCAACAACTGCTGGCGGCATCCTCTCCTGTCGGGCGTCGGAATGTTGTGCCGGCGGCAGCAATTCGGTGAGTGCCCGGCTTGTTCATGGCAAGGGCGCAGGAGGTGACGCTGCGGCGGCCGCGATCTGCGTTTTGTGCGGAGATGCAGGCTCCCAACAACGTGGCGTCGGGCCGGAACGGCCGGCGTGCCAGATGAAGGGCGATCAGCGCGATCGCCCCCCTCTGTTGCCTCGCTTCCTGCAGCTTCCCGCCGTGCAGGCCGCGGCCACGGTCGCCTGCTGCGCATCGCATGCATCAAGGCGTTGGAGGTGCCAGGGGCACCGAACAGGCGAGGCCGCGCGCAGCCTGACGCCACCTGACGCCATCTATGCGCATGCCAACATCGGCCGGTCAGGTCTGCAGGGCGCCGGCAGCGCGGGGCGTGCAGACCCCGGCCAGGAGGGGCCGAACCCGTGCTTGGACCTGTCGCAACACGCCCATGGCACGGGTGTCGGCCCACACGGTTCGCAAAATCTTCGGCCTGGCCCGCCAACAGACGGCCGCCCAGGCCACCGGCCGCAGCGAAGGCGCGCCTTACCGCGCAGCGCGCAGCAAGGCGTCTTCGGTAATCGCGCCGGTCAGCACGGTCGGCAGGATCGCCGGCGGGGCGCCGGGGCCGTAGACCACGTACAGCGGCACGCCGACGGCCTGGTGCTGGTCCAGGAAGGTGCTGATGGCGGGGTCGACATTGGTCCAGTCGCCCTTCATGTAGACCGCATCGACGCGGCGCAACGCGTCGCGGAATTCGGCGCTGCTCAGCACGTTCTTTTCGTTGGCCTTGCAGGTCACGCACCAATCGGCGGTCATGTTGACGAAGACCACGCGGTTGTCCGCACGCAGGCGGTCCAGCAACTGCGGCGAGAACGCCACCACGCCCTCGGCCGCGGTGGCCGCCGGCAGGCTCAGGCGCGTGACCGCGACCACCGGCACCAGGGCCAGTACCAGCATCGTCGTGGCCAGGCCCAGGCCCAGGCGGTGGCTTTTCCAGCGGCTGCGCTCGAAGCACCACAGCCCCAGGGCCAGCAGGGTGGCGCCCACCAGCATCAAGGCCAGCGCATCCACGCCGCGCTGCTTGCCCAAGACCCACAGCAGCCAGATCGCGGTGAGATACATGGGGAACGCCAGCACCTGCTTGAGCGTTTCCATCCACGCCCCGGGGGTAGGCAGGCGCCGCGCCAGCGAAGGCACGAAGCCGATCAGCAGGAACGGCAGCGCCAGGCCCAGGCCCAGCACCAGGAACACCAGCATCGCCAGCAGCGCGGGCGCGGTGAAGGCGTAGGCCAGTGCCGTGCCCATGAACGGCGCGATGCAGGGGCTGGCGACCACGCAGGCCAGCACGCCGGTGAAGAAGTCGCCCAGCGGCCCGTTGCGCGCGGCCAGCGACTGGCCGATGCCGCCCAGGTTGGTGCCCAAGGTGAACACGCCCGACAGGCTCAGCCCCACCGCGAACATCAGATACGCCAGCGCCGCGACGAACCACGGCTGCTGCAGCTGGAAGCCCCAGCCGGCAGCCTGCCCGGCGGCGCGCAAGCCGATCACCAGCCCACCGATGGCGGCAAAGGACACCAGCACGCCCAGCGAGTACCAGATCGCATGGCGACGCGCATGGCTGCGGCTCTCGCCGCTGTGCGCCAGGCCCAGCACCTTCAGCGACAGGATCGGCAGCACGCAGGGCATCAGGTTCAGCACCAAGCCGCCAAGCAGGGCCAGCGCCAGCATGCCCAGCAGGCCCTTGTCGGTATGCGGCGGCGGCGTGCGCTCCGGGTTGCCGGCCGAGGCATCGGCGACCGGGACGGCCGTGCTGGCGGCCGGCGCCGGCTCGACCGGTGCCTGACCGGCGGCCAGCGGCGAAATCATCAACGGCGCGGCCTGCGCCTGGTTCTGTGGCGACACGGTGCCGGCCGGTACATCCAGGGCGACGCGGCGGGTCATAGGCGGATAGCAGATCCCGTCGGTCTGGCAGCCCTGGAAGGTGGCCACCAGGGTCACGTGGGCCGGGTCAGGGTGGTCGCGCAGCAGCGGCAAGGTCACTTCGGCCTGGTCGAAATACACCACCACATCGCCGAAGTGTTCGTCGCGGTGCGCCTTGCCTTGCGGCCAGCGCGGCAGCCCGGTGCGCACGCCGCTGGCGCCTTCCAGGGCCAGCGAGGTGCGGTCGCGGTAGATGTAATAGCCCGGCGCCGGGGTGAAGCGCAGCAGCAGGCTGTTGCCGTCGCCGACGATGGCTTCGAAATTGAACGCCTGCTCGGCCGGCAGCGGCAACGCGTCCACCCCGGCGGTCTGGCCGGGGGCGCCGAACAGGCGCGGGGCGGCGGCGTTGCGTGGCACCAGCGCGCCCAGGTTTTCGCGTGGCGCGGCGGTGGCCTGCGCCCCGGTGGCATCGGCCGCGGGCAGGTCGAGGCGGATTTCGCGCCGCTGCGGTGGATAGCACACGCCGGCATCGGCGCAGCCCTGGTACTGCACCTGCAGGACGGCGGTCTGCACTGCCGGGTCGGCCTTGCCGGCCAGGGTGGCCTGCAGTTGCTTGCGGTAGGTCTGCACCTGGCCGAAGAACTCGTCGTGCTTGCTCTCGCCTTCCGGCAGCGCCAGTTCGCCCGCGGCAAACCCCTTTCCGGCCTTGACGCTGATGCGGTGGCGATACAGGTAGTAGCCCGGTGCGATCTTCCAGTGCAGCGCGATGCGGTCGCGGCTGTCGGCGGTGGCGCTCAGCGCGAAGGCCTGGTCCACCGGCAGCAGGTCGGCTTCGGTTACGGCGGCCTGCGCGGGGGCGGGCGCCAGTACCGCCAGCGGCGCGGCGAGCAAGGGGGCGGCCAAGAGCGCGCAGCGGGCGATCCAGCGGGACAGAGACTTCATGGACGTCAGAATTCCTTGCGGGTTTCGGCCCGGACCCAATCGAGATATGCCGGCAGCCCGGCGCTGGCTTGGACAGCGACCGCCTCCGGCAGTTCATACGGATGCAAGGCCTGCAGCCGCGCGATGGCGTCGGGCAGGCAGTCGTCCCAGGTCTTGATCAGCAACTGCACCTCGGTGCTGCGCTCGATCGCGCCCTTCCAGCGGTACAGCGATTGCACGCCGGGCAATAGGGTGACGCAGGCGGCCAGCCGTTCGTCGAGCAAGGCCTGCGCAATGCGCTCGGCGCTGTCGGTATCCGGGCAGGTGCTCACTAACAAATGGAGGGAAGGTGCGCTCATTGGACCCGGCAGTGTAATCCCCTGTTTGCGGGGGATCGACCGCCGATTCCGGAACAAGACGTTAACTTCGTGGCCCCGGTGAGATGGCGTGCTCAAGCGACCCTGCGGTCAGCACGCGGTGCCTCGGGTGGTTCCGGGTTCGCTTGCGCCCTGCCGTGCACGGCAAGGCGGCTACCCGGGTTTGGCCAATGGGGGATCAATGCCGTGGCGCCTGCCGGCAACGCATGCCGTCTGTACAGACGCCCGGCGTCACCGGTTGGGGGCAAGGCGCCCGGCGCGATCTGCTCCGGGCCCCGCGCCTCACCCGCCCGGCCGGTGCAGCCCAGGCCAACAGGCAACACGGTTGCGCTTGCCGCCAGGCGGGTGCGGCGGGCCCGGAATCGGCATGTACCACGCGTACAGTGCGGTTCCGAGCGTGCCGTTCACCCCGCCTGGCGACTGCGCGCGACGTGCGTGAGCCGGTCTTAGTTGGCCAGCTGGCAACTGGCCGGCTTGGCCGAGTTGAACAGGCTGGCGGTGGCCCATTCGGGGTGATCCACGAACGGGTTGCGGTTGCCCTGGAAGCTGAAGATCACCTCGTTGCGGGCGCGCTCGGCATCGTCCGGCGGGTCGGCCTGATGCCAGGCCAGCAGGGTGGAGAGCAGGCCCATGTAGGCCGGCGAGGCCGCGGTCTGCACGATCTTGCTGCGGTCGTCGGTCAGCTCCAGGTCCGGCTCGGATTGTCCGGTGGCCGCATCCAGCCCGCCTTCATAGCGGATGGCCATGTACATCACCGCGCGCGCCATGTCGCCCTTGCGCCGGCCCCACACCTCGAAGGTGCCGCTGTTGCCGTCGGGCGTGCGGACCCAGTTGGAATTGCCCGGGTATCGTCCGCTGCCGCCGCCACTGCCGTCGTTGACCTCGGTCACCCGCTCGCCGCAGCTGCTGGTGCAGGTGGCATAGGGCTTGTTGCCGCGGTCTGCGTTGAAGCTGGTGTCGGTCAGGTACAGCATGTGGGTGTCGGTATAGGGCGCGTACGGCAGGCCGCGGTCGCCGGTGGCGCTGCCAAAGCCCAGCGAGTTGGGCCAGGTGTGCTCGCGGTTGTAGGTGAGCCCGCTGCCGGTGCCGGCGCGGTCGCTCACCTTGGCGTAGCTGCGGTTGCGGTAGGCGTCCAGGATGCGGCCGCTGTTGTTGGGATCCTCGTCGGCCATTTCCAGGATGGTCCAGGTGCTGGTGCCGCTGCCGCTGTACGGGTAGACCGTGTGCCCCTTGATGGTGGCGTGCAACGAGCAGCGCAGCTGGCTGGCGCTGGCGGTATTGACCCGCGCGTAGTACCCGGTACCGCCGCCGCTGGCGGTGGCCACGGTGAAGGCGATGGACTGGTTGGCGGCCGGGCTCAGGCCGCTGGCATCGCGGATGGCGCTGGCGGTGATGGCCAGCGTGCAGCGCTCGCCGCCGACCAGCGCGGTGTTGGTGGACAGGGTGAAGCGGTTGCCGCTGGTCGGGTATGTCAGCGCCACGTTGCCGGAGCTGGCGCAGCTCAGCGCAAACGCACCGCTGCCCAGCGTCACCGCTTCGCTGAAGCCCACGGCCAGATCGCCGGCAGCCGGAAAGCCGGTGGCGCCTTGCGTTGGTGTGGTGCTGCTGATGGTGGGAGCACCGGTGCTTCCACCGCCGTCGCTGCCGGTGAAGGTCTGGCCGCGGTTGCAGGCGCCGAAGGTCTGCGCCGCCGAGCCGGCCCAGCTGAAGTTGGCCGCGCTGCTGCCGGTACCGGTCAATTGCAGCGAACTGCCGACCGCGGTGCTGTTGCTCTCGCTCACCGGCAGGTTCTGGCTGGTCACGCCGGCCGCCGGGCCGCCGCTGCCGGTGATGGCGCCTTCATAACTGAGGAACTGCACCAGCTGCCCGTTGGGGTCGACCAGCGCCACGCCGTCGTTGGGGCCGTTCTGCACGCCGTTGCTGGCATAGCTCACCGTGGCCATACGCACCTGGCTGCCGCAGCTGACCACCGTGCCGGCCGGCACCGCCGTATTGGCGTACACCACTGCCGCACTGGGGCTGTTGCCGTTGTACAGGTAGATGCGGTAACCGCTCAGCGATTCGCCAGCAGTGGCCACCACTTCCACACCCTCGCCGCTGTCGCCGGAGGCGCCCGCGTCGTCGTAGTGCAGTTCGTTGATGAAGACCGCCGCATTGGCGGAGGTGGCACCGAGCGCGAACGCGCAGGCCAGGGGAAGGGTGCAACGCAGGGACACGAAACGGGACGGCAACCTCATCGACAGCTCCTTGTGATCGGGGAATGCGTTCCCGACTGTAAGGCGCGCGCATGACAGGCGATGGAACCTGGTTCCATTTCTAGAGCATTGGACCAGACCGCTATACGCCTGCCAGGTGGGCGCGCCCGGTGCCCGTGGGCATGCACTCCATTCCGGTTCCTCCGCGATGTCCGCGCCCACCTGACAACCGCTCGCTCCGTTTTGTCGGCCGCCCCGGTGGTTCGGAGAGAAGCGGTCGGCGAAAAATTTTTGCCGCCAGCCCTTGAAAGCCGCCCGCGCAGCACAATCTCTGGCCCGCACCCGCTTGTCGGGTTTTTTCCGCGCGCTGTGCTGGCAGTCGTCATGTGCGAGTGCTAACATCGCCGATAATTTCCAGGCCAATCAAACACTTAAGAGGTCTTCTCTCTATGAGCATCAAGCCGCTTCACGACCGCGTTGTAGTCAAGCCGATCGAAGCCGACGAAGTTTCCGCCGGCGGCATCGTGATTCCGGACTCCGCCAAGGAAAAGTCCACCAAGGGTGAAGTCGTCGCGATCGGCGCCGGCAAGCCGCTGGACAACGGCAGCCTGCGCGCGCCGGTGGTCAAGGTTGGCGACAAGGTCATCTACGGCCAGTACGCCGGCAGCAGCTACAAGTCCGAAGGCGTCGAGTACAAGGTGCTGCGCGAAGACGACATCCTGGCCGTCATCGGCTGATAGCCGTTGCCGGCGGGATTCGGGAGTCGAGATTCGGGATTGGTCACCGCGGCTTGCCGCACCAATCCGCCTCTCCTCCGGATCCCGCTCTAGCCAATCCCCAATCCCCAATCTCAAATCCCGGAGTAACAACCAATGGCTGCTAAAGACATTCGTTTCGGTGAAGACGCACGTACCCGCATGGTTCGTGGCGTCAACGTGCTTGCCAATGCCGTGAAGGCCACCCTGGGCCCGAAGGGCCGCAACGTCGTGCTCGAGAAGAGCTTCGGCGCGCCGACCATCACCAAGGACGGCGTTTCCGTCGCCAAGGAAATCGAACTGGCCGACAAGTTCGAGAACATGGGCGCGCAGATGGTCAAGGAAGTCGCGTCCAAGACCAACGACAACGCCGGCGACGGCACCACCACCGCCACCGTGCTGGCCCAGGCCCTGATCCGCGAAGGCGCCAAGGCCGTGGCCGCCGGCATGAACCCGATGGACCTCAAGCGTGGTATCGACCAGGCCGTCAAGGCTGCGGTCGTCGAGCTGAAGAACATCTCCAAGCCCACCACCGACGACAAGGCGATTGCCCAGGTCGGCACCATTTCGGCCAACTCGGACGAGTCGATCGGCAACATCATTGCCGAAGCGATGAAGAAGGTCGGCAAGGAAGGCGTGATCACCGTTGAAGAAGGCTCGGGCCTGGAAAACGAGCTGGACGTGGTCGAGGGCATGCAGTTCGACCGCGGCTACCTCTCCCCGTACTTCATCAACAACCAGCAGAGCCAGTCGGCCGACCTGGACGACCCGTTCATCCTGCTGCACGACAAGAAGATCTCCAACGTGCGTGACCTGCTGCCCGTGCTGGAAGGCGTGGCCAAGGCCGGCAAGCCGCTGCTGATCGTCGCCGAAGAAGTCGAAGGCGAAGCGCTGGCGACCCTGGTGGTCAACACCATCCGCGGCATCGTCAAGGTCGTGGCCGTCAAGGCGCCGGGCTTCGGCGACCGTCGCAAGGCGATGCTGGAAGACATGGCCGTGCTGACCGGCGGTACCGTGATCTCCGAGGAAGTGGGCCTGGCGCTTGAGAAGGCGACCATCAAGGACCTGGGCCGCGCCAAGAAGGTGCAGGTCTCCAAGGAAAACACCACCATCATCGATGGCGTGGGTGACAAGGCTGCGGTCGATTCGCGCGTTGCGCAGATCAAGACCCAGATCCAGGACACCTCCTCGGATTACGACCGCGAGAAGCTGCAGGAACGCGTGGCCAAGCTGGCCGGTGGCGTTGCCGTGATCAAGGTCGGTGCCTCGACCGAAATCGAAATGAAGGAAAAGAAGGATCGCGTCGACGACGCCCTGCACGCCACCCGTGCAGCCGTTGAAGAAGGCGTGGTCCCGGGCGGCGGCGTTGCCCTGGTCCGTGCGGTCTCCGCGCTGGCTGGCCTGAAGGGTGCCAACGAAGACCAGAACCACGGCATCCAGATCGCCCTGCGCGCGATGGAAGCCCCGCTGCGCGAGATCGTTGCCAACGCCGGCGAAGAGCCGTCGGTCATCGTCAACAAGGTCAAGGAAGGCACCGGCAGCTTCGGCTACAACGCCGCCACCGGCGAGTTCGGTGACATGCTGCAGTTCGGCATCCTGGACCCGACCAAGGTGACCCGTTCGGCGCTGCAGAACGCAGCCTCGATCGCTGGCCTGATGATCACCACCGAAGCCATGGTTGCCGAAGCTCCGAAGAAGGACGAGCCGGCCATGGGTGGCGCCGGTGGCATGGGCGGCATGGGTGGCATGGGCGGCATGGACTTCTAAGGTCCTGTGCTGCACCGGAAGCGGCCGGCCTTGGGCCGGCACGCTTCTCTGCTGCTGTGAAAGACCCCGCCGCAAGGCGGGGTTTTTCGTTGCCCGGTTGCCGCCGCGTCAACGCATCGCTACGCTCGGCGTCCATGCCTACCTCGTTCATCGTCGTTGACGACTTCCTTTCTCCCGCCGATGCGCACGGCCTGCGCCAGGCGGCGCTGGGCCTGACCTATCCGGCACAGGAAGGCGCATTCCCCGGCCGCAACTCCTTGGAGCGGCTGGAGCTGGACGGCCTGTCCGGAGCTGCGTCGCGGCTGGTCAATGAACCATTGCGACCGGTCAACCCACTGCAGTCGCACGGCAAGTTCCGTCTGACCCTGGCCGGGGATGTCGGCCGCGCGAAAGTGCACACAGACCACTCTCACTGGTCCGGCATCCTCTACCTGAGCGCGCCGGAGCACTGCGAGGGCGGCACCGAGTTCTTCCGTCACCGCCGCACCAACACCGAACGGATGGCCCTGGATGCCAGCGAGCTGGCCGCATTGGGCTATGCCAATGGCGGCGACATGCATCGCGACATCATCGAGCGCGACAGCATCGACGACAGCCAGTGGGAGATGACGATGCGCATTCCGATGCGCTTCAACCGGCTGGTGCTGCTGCGGCCCTGGTTCTGGCACACCGCCGGGCCGGCGTTCGGCGACCGGCCGGAGAACGGCCGGCTGGTGTACCTGATGTTCTTCGAGCAGGCGCGGTAAGCGGGGGAATCATCCACGCATGGCGTGGATCTACTGGCCCTGCAGCGCTGCGCGCAACCACGCCAGGAAGGCAGGCAGCGCCGGATTGCCATCTGCATCGGCGCGCGTCACTGCGTAGTAGGCGAAGGCCTGCGGCCATGGCTGGTCGATCACCACCTGCAGGCGCCCGTTGGCCAGTTCTTCGGCCGCATGGATGTCGCGTACCAGCGCGATGCCCTGCCCGGCCACCGCCGCACGGATCAGCAACAGGTCGTCATCGAAAGCAGGGCCGCGCTCCAGCCGCTCATCGGCCGCCAGGCCCTGTGCCTGGAACCACAGCCGCCAGTCGCTGCGATCGGCATCCTGCAGCAGCGGCAGCTGCAGGCAATCCTGCACGGTGCCCACGGCGGGCGCGCTGGCCAGCAGCGCAGGGCTGGCCACTGGCAGCAGCACCGGCGCCAGCAGATGCTCGGCATGCAGTCCGGGGTAGCGCCCCAGCCCGTGGCGGATCGCGATGTCCACACCATCGCGGCGCAGGTCGGCCAGCGCCGGGCTGGCATCGAGCTGCACGTCCACCTGCGGTTGCAGTGCGCTGAATTCACCCAGGCGTGGCGCCAGCCATTGCGCGGCGAAACTGGGTGCGGCGCTGATACGCAGCGTGCGCCGCGTTTCCCAGCGTTCGAGTGCCTGCAGGCTCTGTGCGATCTGCTCGAAAGCCAGCAGCAGTTCCGGGTACACGCGCGCGCCCGCCGCGCTGAGCACCACGCCATGACGGGTGCGATCGAACAGGTTCACGCCCAGGCGTTCCTGCAGCTGCCGCAGCTGCTGGCTGATCGCGCCGGGCGTGACACCCATCGCTTCGGCGGCAGCGGTCAGGCTGCCGTGGCGGCCGGTTTCAACAAAGGCCCGCAGGCCCAGCAGCGGCAAAACTGCCCCCATTCCGTTCTCCCGTTGCTTCGCCGGCATCCACCGCGCGGCGACAGCATATCGACCGCGGCGCAGGCTGTCGCGCACCCGTCGCGCAAGTTGAGCCAGGCTCAACTCCCCGTGCAGAAGACATCGTTTCCCCGCCACGGCGGCCTTTCCTAGACTGCCTGCACGGCTGCTGCAGCGCCTGTTTCCGCATCGTCGGCCCTCGTGCATCGAAGGCTGGCGCGTGCCGTCGCTCCCTGCCGTCCAGGAACCCCATGAACGAACCTTCGCTGCACCTGTACACCGACAGCTCGCCCAATGGCTTCAAGGCCACCATCGCGCTGGAAGAACTGGGCCTGCCGTATCGCCTGCATCGCGTCCGCATCGACGCGGGCGAGCACCGACATCCCGATTTCCTGCAGCTCAATCCGCATGGCCGTATACCGGTGCTCGAGGATCGCGCGCGTGGCATCGTCATTTTCGAATCCGCGGCGATCCTGATGTACCTGGCCGAGCAGGGCAACGCGTTGTTGCCTTCCGAGCCGTCTGCACGCTGGCAGACACTGACCTGGCTGATGTTCCATGCCGCCAGCGTCGGCCCGATCCTCGGCCAGCGCGTGCACTTCGAGCACTTCGCACAACAGCCCGACATGGCCGCAATCGAACGCTATCGCAGGTTGAGCGACGATCTGTTCGCCGTGCTCGACCAGCGCCTGCACGGGCGCGAGTGGCTGGCCGGTGATCAGTACTCGATCGCCGACATCGCCCACTTCGGTTGGCTGCATATCGCCCACATCATCGATATCGATTTCTCGCAGCATCGCCATCTGAGCGCGTGGTACGCGCGCGTTGCCGCACGCCCTGCGGTACAGCGCGGCGTGCAGTTGCCCGAACCGGCCACTGGCCCGTAAGGAGGCAACGCTCATGAACGACTCCATCGTGATGCCGGGCGCGTCAGCCCCGGTCTTTGCCACGCACCCAGGCTACCAGCGCATGTTCCGCCCCGATGCACTGACCCTGGGCATCTACCTGCCATTGCGCTTCTATCAGGGCGACATGGCCGTGCTGCAGGGCCAGGCGCGGCTGGTGGAGGACATCGACCGCCACGGCTTTGCCGCGGTGTGGGTGCGTGATGTGCCGCTGTACGACCCGATGTTCGGCGATGCGGGCCAATTGTTCGATCCATTCACCTACCTTGCGTGGCTGGCGGCGCGCACGCAGCGCGTAGCTCTGGCCACCGGCAGCGTGGTGTTGCCACTGCGCCATCCGATCGATCTGGCGAAGGCGGCGGCGTCTGTCGATCAGCTGTCCGGTGGGCGCCTGGTGATGGGCGTTGCCTCCGGTGATCGTCCGCTGGAGTTTCCCGCCTACGGGCTGGAGCACGCGGCGCGAGGTGAGCGCTTCGCCAGCGCGATGGGTGAGATGCGGCGTTGGCTGCAGCCGGGCGCGGACGGGCGGATGACGCATGCCTGGGCCGAACAGGGCCTGCAGTTGCTGCCGCCCACGGTCAACGGCCGCGTTCCGCTGGTTGTCACCGGTGGCGCACGCCAGCCGCTGGAGTGGATCGGCCAGCATGCCGATGGCTGGCTGACCTACCCAGAGGCCACTCATGACAACGCTGGTCCGCAGCGGCTGGCCACGAAGATCGGCGCCTGGCGCGCGCTGATCCCGGATGGCGGCTTCCGTCCGCACATGACCAACGAATGGATCGACCTGGTGGACGACCCGGATCATCCACGCACGCCGCTGCAAGGGGGCTATACCCTGCGCACCGGCCGCAAGGGCCTGATAGAGCTGCTGCAGGCCTGGCAGCAGGCAGGCGTCAATCATGCCGCGCTGGGCATCCAGTTCGCCGAGCGGCCCGCAGATGAGGTGCTGCAGGAACTGGCCGAAGAGGTGCTGCCATTGTTCCCGTCGCACCCGGGGCCGACGCCGCGGGTGATGGACTGGTAGCGCAGTAGGAATGGCGTCGGCCGGCGCTCAGCTGGCCGGCCGGCGCAGGCAGATGCGTAACGCCCCGGTGCTGATGTCCACCTGCCCGCCCTGCATGGCATCGGCGCCGAGGATCAGCGCCGGCCGCGCCTCCAGGTCAAGGGCCTTGAACACCGAAAGCTCGCTGATCCGGACTTCCATCGGTGGATGCCGCCAGCCAGCGCTGGTCATGCTCGGCAGGGTGTACAGCCAGGTGGCCTGCTTCCCGCCGCCCAGGCCCTCGGTGCCCTTCTCACGTACCCGCACGCGGATGTCGCTGCCATCGGTGCGCACGCCCAGCGCACGGGCGGCTTCGGCATTGAGCACGGTCTGCGCCGCGCCGGTATCGACCACGGCGATGGCCTCCACACCGGTCTCGCCCAGTGCCAGCGTAATGAAGCCGAACTGGCGCAGCCCGGCATTGCGATCGGGCAGGGCATTGGCCTGGCAGCCGTTTCCATCCAGCGCGAGACGCCCCGGCGCCCACAAGGCAAGCTCGCCACGGCCGAAGTCCCAGCGCGTGTCCCAGCGCCCGGTCAGGTCGTTGCCGACCAGGCCATCAATGGCCGCTTCATCGTCCTTCGCCAACGAGGACAGGTCGACCTGCGTGCCGCTGGCCTGCAGCTGCCAGCTGCCCAGCCGCCAGGAGGTGGTGCGCATCCTCCGCAGCGCGGCTGCCTTTGCGCTGGCACCCTGGGCATGTGAAACCGCCGCATCGGTGTCTTCCAGGCCATAGCGCCGGGCCACACGGTCATCCACCAGGGTTGCACCGGCCGCACTGTCGACCACGAAACGCAGTGGTTCGGCGCGCCCGTCCAGCGAGACAGCCACGGCTGGATGACCCCCCTGCATCCACATCGGCAGTACGTGTTCGGGAGCATCGGCCGCCAGCGCAGGCAGCGAGGCAGCAAGCAGGGGAAGCAAGGTGAGGCGCACGGGATGTCTCCGCAGTGAGGGTGGAGAGACCATTGGCGGGCACGGGCGTATCGCGGGAATATCGGCGTTGATACCGTCCTGATACACAGCTGGCTGATACTGAGCACATGAACGCTCCCGCCCGGGTCATCGTCGTCGATGACGACGCCAGCATCCGAGATGCCATCGCCGACTGCCTGCTGCTGCATGGCTACCAGGTGCGCGTGGCGGCCGGTGCCATGGCGTTGGATATGCTGCTGCAGGCCGAACGACCGGATGTGATCATCCTCGACTGGATGATGCCCGGCGAGGATGGCCTGTCGGTCTGCCGCCGGCTGCAGGCACGGGCCATCCCGATCCTGATGCTGTCGGCGATGGGCAGTGCCCCGGACCGGGTGATCGGTCTGGAAATGGGCGCGGATGATTACCTGGCCAAGCCGTTCGACCCGCGTGAGCTGCTGGCAAGGGTGCGTGCGCTGCTGCGCCGGCAGGACAAGCTGCGCACCCAGGTGGCGAGTGAGCTGCGCTTCGCCGGCTGGCGGCTGCTGCCCGAACAACGCCGCCTGATCGCGCCGGATGGAGCGGGGCTGGTACTGAGCCGCGGTGAGTTCTCTCTGCTGCTGGTGCTGGCCGAACGTCCCGGGCGGGTGCTGGCGCGCGAGCAGCTGCTGCAGCTGAGCCGCGGCGAGCCGAGCGACAGCGTGGATCGTGCCATCGACCTGGCAATCAGCCGCCTGCGTCGGAAGCTGGGGCAGGCCGCGCCCGGCGCTGAAGCCCTGGTACAGACATTGCGCGGCGAAGGCTATCGCTTCAATGCCGAGGTCCAGGTGCTGTGAGTGCCCGTTGGTCCACTGCGCGCTGGATCGCAATGCTGGCTCTCACCAGCCTGCTGCTGGCCACCCTGGTCAGCGTGGCGGTGGTGGGCTGGATGCCACGACCGGCGCCGCCGCCGATGCGCCTGGATCAGGCTCTGCAGGTGCTGCGGGGGGAACGTGCGGCGGCGCCGCTGGGGCTGCATCTATCGGTCGTCAGTTCGGCACCGGAAGGCCGCAGCAGCGATTGGCTGACCGAACTGGCCGCCTTGCAGCTGGGTGTACCGGTGGATCACGTGCGCCTGGTCTGGACCGGGCAGGGCAAGGCCCCCGATGTGCAGGTCATCGAGGGCGGCACGGTGCTGGATGCTTCAGGGCGTGCCGGGGTGCTGACGTCACAGGCTGCCCTGCTGGCCGCCATGCAGTGGCCGCCGTTCGAGCTGGGTGTGCGCCGGGCCGATGATCGCTGGCAGGTGGTCGGCAGCGATCACAGTGATCTGGCGGCCTGGCGACGTCAGGTTCTGCTTGCACTGTTGGCCGGCACGCTGCTGCTGGCGCCGCTGGCGGCCTGGGCGTCGCTCCGCATCGGGCGGCCCCTGCAGCGCTTGGCCGAAGCCAGCGCGCGGGTTGATCTGCAGGACGGGACGCCGCTGCCGGACGATGGCCCACGCGAGGTGCAGGTGCTGGCCGCAGCGATCAGCAGCGGTCGTGAGCGCCTGCGCGACCAGGCGCAGGACATGACCCGCATGCTGGCGGCCGTGGCGCACGACCTGCGCACGCCGCTGACCGGCCTGCGCCTGCGTGCGGAGTTTGCACCGCCGCCACAGGCAGCGCGGATGGTGGCCGACATCGAGCGCATGGACACGATGATCGAGCAGGTGCTCGATTACGCACGCGGGGAGCTGCAACCGCTGGAGTTGCGAGCACTGGACGTGGCCGCGTTGCTGGAGGAATGCGTGCAGAGCGCCTTGCTGCGCGGTGTCGATATTTCTGCAGAGGGACCGGACGTGCTGCCGTGGCAGGGGGATGCGCTCCTGCTGCGGCGGGCCATCGACAACCTCATCGACAACGCCGCTCGTTATGCCGGTGCCGTGCACCTGCGGGTTGCCATGGCAGGCAATCGCGTGCAGCTGGACGTGATGGATCGCGGACCGGGCATCGCCGAGGCCGATCGCGTGCGCCTGCTGCAACCCTTCCAGCGCAGCGAAAGCTCGCGCAGTCGTGCCACCGGTGGGACCGGCCTCGGTCTGGCCGTCGCCGCCAACGTGGCACGGCGGCATGCGGGTGAACTGCAGCTGCTGCAACGTGACGGAGGGGGATTGATCGCACGCCTGGTGCTGGGATCGGCCTCCTGACATCGCATGTCGATTGACTGGACGTCATCTTTCTGGTTTATGATTAGGTGCCTAATCATGTGGGTATCGATGATGCTCGAAGCCAAGCACCATGCCCTGCTGGACGAGGCACAGCGACGAGGCCATGCCAACGTCGCGCAGCTGCGCCTGTGCTTCCAGCTGCTGTCGCTGTCATCGTCGATCGATCGCGACTGCGCCACACGTCTGGCGCCACAGGGTCTCAGCGAGGGGCGCTTCATCGTGCTGTTCCTGCTGCACGGTGCAGGTGGCACGCTGCCGCCGCATGAACTTGCCGAGCGCGCAGGCGTCACCCGCGCCACCATCAGCGGCCTGCTCGATGGCCTGCAGCGCGAAGGCCTGCTGCAGCGTCGCAGCGATGCCGAGGATGGCCGCCGCCTGCAGATCGTGCTGACCGCAAAGGGCGCGCGTCTGGCCGAGTCATTGTTCGACCAGCACACGCAGTGGATCGGTGGCCTGTTCAATGGGCTCGAAGCTGGCGAACAGCAGCAGCTTTCGCAGCTGCTGCACAAGGTCTGGCAGCACACCGACGCCGGGCGTGAGACTGCGGCATGAGCGGTGCCATCGCCGCAGAGCGCCTGCGTGCGCTCAACCGTGGCAGCGTCGCGACGACCCATCTGGCCGAGTGCCTTGCAGTGGACTTCGCTGCGCTGCTGCAGGTGGTAGCCCCCGCACTTGGACCGGATGCGCTGCAACGCATGCGCGACGCTGCGGGAAAGGGCATCACCCGACGCATGGGTTTGGCCGCACAGCTGCTGCGCGGGGCGGGGCAGGGCACACCTGCGCTCTGGCAGGCTCACAGCTCTGACACCGTGCGCGGCTGGGCCTGCTATCTGATCGGCAGCGATGCCTCTACACCGCTGGCAACGAAGCTGCAGGCGATGCGACCGCTGGCCGATGACCCGCACTTCGGCGTGCGCGAATGGGCGTGGCTGGCATTGCGTGCCGACATCGTTGCTGCGCCGATGCAGGCGCTTGAGTACCTGCAGCCGTGGACGCATGACGCATCGCCGTACCTGCGTCGCTTCGCCTGCGAGGCGCTGCGCCCGCGCGGCGTCTGGGCCACGCATATCGCGCTGTTCAAGCAGCGTCCGGAACTTGCGTTGCCGGTGCTGGAAGCACTCGCCGACGATCCCGAGCGCTATGTGCAGGATTCGGTTGGCAACTGGCTCAACGATGCTGGCAGGACGCAGCCGCAGTGGCTGCTTGATCTCTGCACGCGCTGGCAGCGCGAACGCGACAGCGCTGCCAATGCCTACATCCGCAAGCGCGCACTGCGCTCGCTGCAATCCCGGTAGCGCCGGGCCATGCCCGGCGGACGCCAATCGACCACCTCAGGGAAGACCACCATGCCGCACACGCTCATCGAGCTCTACAGCGCCACCCCCGCCTGGACCACGCTGCCTCCCGAACAACGCGCGGCCTTCTTCGCCCTCATCGGCGCCGGTATGCAGCAGTTCGATCCGGCCCGCATCATGCCGCTGGCGATGGGCCGCATTGCCACGGGCGTACCGCGCGGCAGTGGTGAGCAGTTCTACGCGGTCTGGCGCTGCGCCAGCCGCGAGGAGGCCGACGCGCTGGTGGCGGGCATCGCCGCCACCGGCTGGCACGACTACTTCACCACCACCCATGCGGTAGGCGCGGTGGACGGCATGGCCCAGCACTTGGCTGATCTGGCTGCGCTGTAACGACGCGAAGAGCGCTCGCATGGCCCAGCCCACGGCATGGATGGCACATGCGCCTGTCACCGAGACACGGTAAACAGTGCATTGCCCATGTCCGTCCGCAGGGAAGTTGATCATGCAGAGCAAGCTCCAGGTCACGTTGTTCGGCCCTCTTGGTGCCAGCCCGGCGCTGCAGGTGCCGGGGCAGGAAGGGCCGTCGGTGGCCATTCCGGAAGCGACGCTGCGGCAGCTGGTCTCCGATCTCTATACCGCGCGCTCCCTGCTCAACCCCGAGCAGCTGGACGAAGCCAGGCAGGAGCTGGACCGCGTGCTGGAGCGCTGGGCGGACATCCATGAAGGCCTGCTGCTGGACGTGGAAGTGCATGGCAGATGAGCGACTTTGCATGCGTTCCGCCGCGTAGTCGTCCCAGGCGGGCCCATCGCTGAACCGCCTCCCCAGTTGCGGATGAAACATTTTGCACTGCGCAAAAGCTGTGCTATCAATACAACCCATGAACGCAGCCCCCACCAGCTTTTACTGGTATTACTTTCCGAAGCCACTGGCGGAGGAAGGACTGCGCTCACCCTGAAGAAAGCTTCAGACGCATTCCCGAAAGCCGCCAGCGAACCTGGCGGCTTTTTTCATGCCGCCACGCTGGGGACCCCCAACGTTCCGGAGATCTCCCGCAATGCCCCCGCACACCGACGACCTGCGTATCCGCACCATCGAACCGCTGACACCGCCTGCCCAGCTGCTGGCGATGCTGCCCTGTGACGATGAAGCTTCCGACACCGTCAGCGCCTCGCGCGCGGCCCTGCACCAGATCCTGCACGGCCGTGACGACCGCCTGGCGGTGGTGGTGGGCCCGTGCTCGATCCACGACCCGAACGCTGCCATTGAATACGCCCAGCGCCTGAAGCCGCTGCGCGACGCACTGGCCGGCGAACTGGAAATCGTCATGCGCGTGTACTTCGAGAAGCCGCGCACCACGGTGGGCTGGAAGGGCCTGATCAACGACCCGGACCTGGACGGCAGCTTCAAGATCGACAAGGGCCTGCGCATCGCCCGCGGCCTGCTGCGCGACATCAACAAGCTCGGCCTGCCTGCCGGTGTCGAGTTCCTCGACGTGATCTCGCCGCAGTACATCGCCGACCTGGTGGCATGGGGCGCGATCGGTGCGCGTACCACCGAGAGCCAGGTACACCGCGAGCTGGCTTCGGGGCTGTCGTGCCCGGTCGGCTTCAAGAACGGCACCGATGGCAACGTGAAGATCGCCGCTGACGCAGTGGGTGCGGCATCCAATCCGCATCACTTCCTGTCGGTCACCAAGCAGGGCGGCACGGCCATCGTGTCGACCACCGGCAACCCGGATTGCCATGTGATCCTGCGCGGTGGCAAGCAGCCGAACTACGACGCGGGCAGCGTTGCCGAGGCCTGCCAGGTGCTGGCCAAGTCCAAGCTGCCGACGCGTTTGATGATCGATGCCAGCCACGCCAACAGCCTGAAGAACCCGGAGAACCAGCCGAAGGTGATCGACGACATCGCCGTTCAGCTGGAAGACGGTGAACAGCGCATCGTTGGCGTGATGATCGAGAGCCATCTGGTCGGTGGTCGCCAGGAGCTGGTGGAAGGCCAGCCGCTGGTCTACGGGCAGAGCATCACCGATGGGTGCATCGATTGGGACACCACCGTGACGGTGCTGGAGCGACTGGCTGCGGCCGTGCGCGCCCGTCGCGACGTAAAGGTGTCCGAAGCCGCCTGAGTGCGGCACGTGTGTGGATGGCGGCCAGCGCCTGCGGGGGTGCGGCCGCGATCAGGGCCGGTCGGAGTTGGAGGCCGGCCCATCTGCACCGGCGATGCGCCTGGCGCTGCGCATGAGCGACAGCGCCAGGTACATCGCCGGGGTGGTGTACAGCGTCAGCCACTGGCTGACCAGCAACCCGCCCACAATGGCGATTCCCAGCGGTTGCCGGAGTTCCCAGCCTTCGCCGTTGGCCAGCATCAGCGGCAGCGTGCCCAGCAGCGCCGCCAGCGAGGTCATCAGGATCGGCCGCAGGCGCAATCGCGCTGCTTCCATCACCGCGTCCCGTGCAGTCAGGCCACGCCGCTCGCCGGCCAGCGCGAAGTCCACCAGCAGGATGGTGTTCTTCATCACCACACCGACCAGCAGGAACAGACCGAGCAGCGCGATCAGGTTCAGTTCGTCGCCGAACAGCCACAGCGCCAGCAGTGCGCCGATGCCGGCCGAGGGCAAGGTGGACAGGATCACCAGCGGCTGCATGAAACTCTCGTAGAGGATGCCCAGCACCAGGTAGACCGCCAGCGTGGCGCCGAGCACCAGCCACAGCTGGCGCGAACGCAGCTGCTCCAGGCCGCCGGCCTCACCGGACAGCTTGCCCTGTACCGAACGTGGCAGCATCAGTTTCGACATCGCGCCATCGATTGCCTGTGTGGCCTGTTCCAGGCCCACCCCCGGTGCCAGCGCGAACTCGATCCAGATCGAGGCGAACTGCTCACTGTGGTACACCCGGTCCGGTGCCATGCCATAGCGCCAGCTGGCGATGCTCGACAGCGGAATGCGCTGGCCGTTGCCATCGATCACCTGCAGGCGTGACAGCGTGCCCGGGTCCTGGGTGTGCTTCGGGTCCAGCTCCATCACCACGCGGTACTGGTTGAGGCTGTCGTACAGCGTGGCGACCTGGCGCTGGCTGAAGGAGTTGTTGAGCATGTTGGCCACCGTGCGCAGGTCCACGCCGTGGCGCGCGGCTGCTTCGCGGTCGATGTCCAGCATCACCTGGCGCATGCCTGCTTCGCCCTGTGCTTCCACGTCCACCAGTTCGGGCAGGCCACGCAGCGCGGCAGCCACCTTCGGCGCCCATTCGCGCAGCGGTGCTGTATCGGCCGACAGCAGCTGGAACTCGTACTTGCCACTGCTGCCTGCGCCCTCCAGGCGGATGTCCTGGTCCACCCACAGATAGAGATTGCCGCCGGGCAGCTTGGGCAGCCGCGCGCGCAGGCGGTCAATCACCTCTTGGCTGGAGACCTTTCGCTCGGCCAGAGGCTTCATCTTGATCATGATGAAGGCGTTGTTGACCCCGTTGCTGCCACCGATGTAGCCGATGATGTCCTCGATGGCCGGGTCGGACAGCAACAGCTTCCTGTACGCATCGATCTTCGGTTGCATGGCCTGAAAGGACAGGCCGTCATCGCCACGGGCGAAGCCGCGCAGCTGCGCGGTGTCCTGCTTGGGCACGATGCCCTTGGGCACCTGCTGGAACAGCCACGTGTTGAGCGCGATGACTGCAATGAAGGCCAGCAACGGCCAGCGCAGCCGGCGCAGGCTGGCCTGCAGCGTGCGCAGGTAAGCGCCGCGCACGCGCTCGAACAGTGCATTGCTGCCGCGCTGCCAACGCGAGGGTTGCTGCGCGGCATCCACGAACAATCGTGCACACAGCATCGGAACCAGGCTCAGCGCGACCAGCACGGAGACCGTCATTGCCGCCACCAGGGTCAGCGAGAATTCGCGGAACAGGCGTTCGACGAAGTCATCCAGGAACAGGATGGCGACGAACACCACGGCCAGTGCAACGTTCATCGACAGCAGCGTGGCACCGACTTCCGATGCGCCACGCACCGCCGCCTGCCAGCGGTCCGCGCCGAGTTCGCGATGGCGGGCGATGTTCTCCAGCACCACGATGGCATCGTCCACCACCAGCACCGCCGCGACAATCAACGCCATCAGCGAGAGCGTGTTGAGCGAGAAGCCCATCAGCGCGATCAGCGCCAGCGTACCGAACAGCACCACCGGGATCGCCACGCTGGGCACCAGTGCAGCACGCCAGTGGCCGAGGAAGGCCAGCACCACCAGCACCACCAATACGATCGCCAGCACCAGGGTGAGCTCTGCCTCATGCAGGGTGGCGCGGATTACCGGCGAGCGGTCCATCACCAGCCGCATGTCCACGCCGGAGGGCAGCAGTGCATGCAGCTGGGGCAGCTGCGCCTGGATGGCATCGACGGTAGCGATGATGTTGGCGCCGGGTTGGCGGCTGACGATCAGCAGCACGGCCGGGCGTTCGTTGTGGAAGCCGCTGGCATAGCGGTCCTCCACGCCATCGGCAACGGCGGCTACATCGCCCAGCCGCAGCGTGCGGTCGTCGCTCACCTTCAGAGCCAACTCGCGATACTGCGCGGCCTGGCGCAGCTGCAGTGGCGCTTCCAGCTGCCACTGCTGGTGCGCATCCCCCACCGCACCCAACGGGCGCACCGCATTGGCGCGGGCGATGACCTGGGCTACGTCTTCCAGCGCCAGCCCGGCGTGGTTCAGTGCGTTCGGATCCAGCGACACACGCACTGCCGGCAAGGCACTGCCGCCCACCTGCACTTCGCCCACGCCTGGTACCTGCGACAGCTTCTGCGCCAGCACGGTGGAGGCCAGGTCATACAGCTGGCCTGGCGAGCGCGTGTCCGAAGTCAGTGCCAGTGCCAGGATCGGTGCCTGCGAAGGATTCACCTTGCGGTACTGCGGCATGCCCGGCATGCCACTGGGCAGCTGGCCGCGAGCGAGGTTGATCGCGGCCTGCACTTCACGTGCGGCCTCATCGATATCACGGCCGAGCACGAACTTCAGTTCGATCTGGGTCTGGCCCTGGGTGCTGGCCGAATCGATGCGCGAGATGCCGGGCAGGCTGCCCAGCGCACGCTCCAACGGCGTGGCCACGGTGGCGGCCATCGATTCGGGCGAGGCGCCGGGCAGGCTGGCACTGACTTCAATGGCTGGGTAGTCCACCTGTGGCAGCGGCGCCACCGGCAACAGCCGCAGCGCCAGCAGGCCGGCCAGCACCAGTGCCACCGCCAGCAGGATCGTTGCTACCGGGCGCTGCACGCAGGCCTGCGCCAGGCGCGCGATGGGGGTCACGCGCGTGCCTCGTCAGCGCCCGTCGGGGCCGCTGCACGGCCACGCTGCAGGCGGTCGAAGGCCAGGTAGATCACCGGCGTGGTGAACAGCGTCAATACCTGGCTGACCAGCAGTCCGCCCACCATCACCCAGCCCAGTGGCTGCCGCAGCTCGGCGCCGGAACCGCTGGCCAGCATCAGCGGTACCGCGCCGAACAGTGCGGCCAGCGTGGTCATCAGGATCGGCCGGAAGCGCAGCAGCGCGGCCTGATGGATCGCCTCGCGTGGTGACATGCCGCGTGTGCGCTGCGCGTCCAGCGCGAAGTCGATCATCATGATCGCGTTCTTCTTCACCAGCCCGATCAGCAGCACGATGCCGATCACCGCGATCAGATCCAGGCTGCGTCCGCTCAGCCACAGTGCGGCCAATGCACCCACGGTGGCCGAGGGCAGGGTGGACAGGATGGTGATGGGATGGATGAAGCTCTCGTAGAGCACGCCCAGCACGATGTACATCACTACCACGGCCGCCAGGATCAGCCACAACGTGGACGATAGCGAGCTGCTGAAGGCGGCCGCCGCGCCCTGCAGGCGAAGTTCGATGCTCTGCGGCAGATTCACCTGCGCGCGCGCGGCGAGCACGGCATCCACCGCTTCGCCCAGCGAAGCGCCCGGGGCAAGATTGAACGAAAGCGTAGCCGCCGGGAACTGGCCCACGTGATTGCGCAGCAGCGCGGACGGACCCACCTCTACACGCGCTACCGAACCCAGCGGCACGGTCTGCCCGGCGCTGTTGCGCACGCGCAGGCCGGTGATGGCTTCCGGTCCCGGCTGGCGCGACGGATCGGCTTCCAGCACCACCCGGTATTGGCTGGCCTGGGTGAAGATGGTTGAAATCTGGCGCTGCCCATAGGCGTCGTACAGGGCATCGGCTACCGCTTCCACGCTTACGCCCAGGCGCGCCGCCGCATCGCGGTCGATCGCCACGCGCGCCTGCCGCCCCTGCATCTGCAGATCGCTGGACACATCACGCAGCGCCGGCGACTGGCGCAAGGCCTGCAGAAGCTTCGGTGTCCAGCTTTCCAGCGCTTCCAGATCCGGCGTGGTCAGGGTGAACTGGTACTGGTTGCGGCTGATGCGGTCTTCGATGCCCAGTTCCTGCACCGGTTGCAGGTACAGGATGATGCCGGGAATCTTCGCCACGCGCTGCTGCAGCCGTTCCATCACGACGGCGGCACCGTCGCGGTCGCCATGCGATTTCAGTTCGATCAGCAGGCGGCCGGTGTTGAGCGTGGCGTTGTTGCCGTCCACGCCGATGTAGGACGAGACGCTGGCCACTGCCTCGTCGGCTTCGATGGCCGCCGCCAGCGCCTGCTGGCGCTCGCGCATGGCCTGGAACGAGATAGCCTGTGGCGCCTCGCTGATGCCTTGCACCAGGCCGGCATCCTGCACCGGGAAGAAACCCTTGGGCACGGCGAAGTACAGCGCTACGGTCAGTGCCAGCGTCGCCACCGTGGCCAGCAGCATCAGCGGCTGGCGCTGCAGCACCCAGCGCAGCTGGCGGTCGTAAAGGGTGATGACGCGGTCGAAGACATCTTGTTTTGGGGTCGGAGCCCTGGCTGGATCCGACCCCTGGGCCGGGGTCAGATCCCCGTGGGGCTCTGACCCCTTCGCATGCGGCTTCAGGAAGCGCGCGCACAGCATCGGCGTCAGCGTCAGCGAGACCAGCAGCGAGATGCCGATGGCTACCGCCAGCGTCACCGCGAACTCATGGAACAGCGCGCCCACCAGGTCGGCCATGAACAGCAGCGGGATCAGTACCGCGATCAGCGAGACCGTCAAGGAGACCAGAGTGAAGCCGATTTCCGCTGCACCCTTGAGCGCCGCCTCGCGGGGGCTTTCGCCGTCCTCCAGATGGCGGGCGATGTTCTCCAGCATCACGATGGCGTCGTCCACCACGAAGCCGGTGGCGATGGTCAGTGCCATCAGCGTGAGGTTGTTGAGCGAATAGCCGGCCAGCAGCATCACCGAGAAGGTGCCGACCAGCGACAGCGGCACTGCAACGCTGGGAATCAGTGTGGCCGGCAGATTGCGCAGGAACACCCAGGTGACCAACACCACCAGCGCGATGGCCAGCACCAGTTCCTTCTGCACGCCGCGCACCGACGCGCGGATCGATTCGGTGCGGTCACTCAGCACGTCCATCTGCACGCCGGCCGGCAGCGTGGCCTGCAGCTGCGGCAGCAATGCTCGCACCTGCTCGACCACGGCGATCACGTTGGCACCGGGCTGGCGCTGGATGTTCACCAGAACTGCTGGCGTAGTGCCGCTCCAGGCGGCCAGCTGCCGGTTCTCAGCGCCATCGCTGATGGTGGCCACATCGCCCAGCCGTAGTGGCGCGCCGTCACGCCAGGCCAGTACCAGCGCGCGGTATTCGGCCACGCTGCGCATCTGATCGTTGGCGTCGAGCATCACCGCTCGGATCGGGCCATCGAAGCTGCCCTTGGGCAGGTTGACGTTGGCCGCAGCAATCGCGGTACGGATGTGGTCCATGCCCAGGCCGTTGGCGGCAAGTGCCGCTGGATTGACCTGGATGCGCACCGCAGGGCGCTGGCCGCCGGCCAGGCTGACCAGCCCGACGCCGGGCAGCTGCGCGAGACGCTGGGCAATGCGCGTATCGACCAGATCGTGCACCTGCGGCAGCGACAGTCCCTGCGAGGTCACCGCCAATGTCAGGATCGGGGTGTCGGCCGGGTTGACCTTGCGGTACACCGGCGGTACCGGCAGGTCTCCGGGAAGGAAGCTGCCTGCCGCGTTGATGGCGGCCTGCACGTCCTGCTCGGCCACGCCCAGCGACACCTCCAGCCCGAACTGCAGGGTAATGACCGAGGCGCCGCCGGAACTGGTCGACGACAGTTGTTTCAGACCGGGAATCTGCCCGAGCTGGCGTTCCAGCGGCGCGGTGATGGTGCGTGTGGTCAGTTCCGGGCTGGCCCCCGGATACAGCGTTGTGATCTGGATGATCGGATAGTCGACCTGCGGCAGTGCGGCCACCGGCAGCAGGCGGTAGGCCAGTACACCGGACAGCAGCAACGCCACCATCAGGAGAGTCGTTGCGACCGGGCGCAGGATGAACGGGCGCGAGAGATTCATGCGCCGGCCTTGATCGCGGCCTCCTCGGTGATGATCTCCACCGCCGTGCCGTCTTCCAGCCCGTCGATGCCTTCGATCACCACCTGGTCGCCGGCCACCAGTCCGGAGCGCACGGCCACGCGTCCATCGTCGGCCGGACCGAGCACCACGTTGCGGCGCTGTGCCTTGTTGTCCTTGTCGACGATATGCACGTAGTTGCCCTGGCTGCCGAACTGCACGGCGGCATCGGGAATCAGCAGCGCGCGCTGCTCGCCCAGTTGCAGGCGGACGTTGACGAACTGGTTGGGGAACAGCGCCAGATCGTGGTTGTCGAAGTGCGCACGCAGTTTCAGCGTGCCAGTGGCGGTATCGATGCGGTTGTCGACACTGGACAGCGCGCCACTGGCAAGCTGCCGGCCTTCTTCGCGGTCCCAGGTTTCCACTGCCAGCGCCGGTTGCACCTGCACGGCATCGAGCAGCGCCGGCAGCTCGGGTTCGGGCACGGTGAACAGAACGCTGATCGGTGCGGTCTGTGCCAGCGTCACCAGGCCTTCGGCATCGCTGGCGCGTACCAGGTTGCCCACGTCCAACCGGCGCAGCCCGACGCGGCCACTGACCGGTGCGGTGATGCGGGTGTACTGCAGCTGCAGGCGCGCCTCGTCAACAGACGCCTGATCGCTGAGGCGGCGGCCCTGCAGCTGGCGCACCTTGCTCTGCTGGTCGCTCAGTTCCTGCCCGGACACGTAGTTCTGCTTCTGCAGTTCGCGGTAGCGCTGCAGCTGGCGCTCGGCGTTCTCCAGCTCGGCCAGGTTCTGTTGCTGGGTGCCCTTGGCCTGCGCCAGCTTCACTTCATACGGGCGCGGGTCGATCTGCGCCAGCAGATCGCCGGCCTTCACCTGCTGGCCTTCCTGGAAATGCAGTCGCAGCAGTTCGCCATCCACGCGGCTGCGTACCACCACGCTGTGCAGCGGCGTGACCGTACCGACCGCCTTCAGGCGCAGTACCAGCGGCTCGGCGCTGGCGCGGGCGATGCGCACGGGTACCGTCTTGCCGGGTGCATCGTCGCCGGCACCGGCCTCCGTGCGTGGCCAGAACCCCCACAGCAGGCCGCCGGCAAGGGCAACGCCCAGCATGATCAGCAACGGGCGGGCACGACGGAAGCGGGAGTTTTCGGCGACAGACATGGGGCATCCTGCGCCCTGCGCGCGCAGGGACATGCGGGCCCGTCGGTGCGTTCACGGCACCACGGGCAGCGGGGAGGGAGTGTCTGGCGGGGCCGCGGGCGCGGCGTGGCTGGATGCCGTCGCGGCAGCGACGGGGCGACAATGGTAGCCAATCACCCCGGCCAATGCCGCATGACCAACGTCATGCAACGCAATCGGTAGTGCCGGCCGCTGGCCTGCAACCGGCTGGAATCTGCGGGCGTGTGCCGTGTTTCCGGTCAGCGGCCGGCACTACCATCAAGCAATCAATGCACTTCGTCGTGATAGACGAACTTCGGCATTTCCCAGCGGTAGTGGATCGCCAGCAGGCGCAGCGCGAAGCCGCCGCCCAGGCAGCACAGGATCGCGGTAGCGTCGGCCACGCCCCAGTGCAGCAGCAACAGGTAGGCCGCGCCGGTCAGCAGCGCGATGATCGCGTACAGCTCTTTCTGGAAGATCAGCGGCACCTCGTTGCAGAGGATGTCGCGCAGCACGCCGCCGAAGGCGCCTGTCAGCATGCCGGCAATCAGCACGATCGGCATGGCATGGCCGGCCTCACGTGCGATCGAGCAGCCGATCAGGGTGAAGGCGATCAGGCCCAGGCCATCGAGCACCAGGAAGGTGCGGCGGAAGTGGTGCATCCAGCGTGCGACCCAGGTGGCGATCAGCGCCGCACACACGGTGAAGCCCAGGTACTCGGGATGCTTCACCCAGCCCAGCGGATAGTGGCCGAGCAGGATGTCGCGCAGTGATCCGCCGCCGAGGGCGGTGACGCAGGCGATCATGACCACACCGAACAGGTCCATGCGGCGGCGGCCGGCGGACAGCGCGCCGGTCATGGCTTCGGCGGAAATAGCGATCAGGTAGATGATGGACAACAGCATGGGACAGGCTCCGGGCGCGGTGGGGCCGGCCATGCGCCACTATCGCCATTGCCTGCGCAATGACGGGATGACGATGACCGGTGCCGCTCCCGCTGTCCTTTTGCCTGAGAGTTCAGCGGCATGGGCCGCGTGCCCCTTCGGCGGATCGTCCCGGGCGTGCCCGGTGACCTCTCTCCAGCTCGGCGAGTCGAATGCATGGTTGGTGGGATTCCAGCCCACCGGCCTGAGCGATCATGGGAGCCTGCGCCTTCGGCGGGCGCCAGCGCGGCGCCTCTCTCCTGCATTCGGGCGCCAGTATATCCGCTGCAGTGCAGCACGGCATAATCCGGGCATGGCACCGTCCCTCCGCCCGTGGTTCCTGTACCTGCTCGAATGCCGCGATGGCAGCTACTACGCCGGCATCAGCACCGACGTGGACGCGCGTTTCGCTGCCCACCAGGCCGGAAAGGGCGCGCGTTACACCCGGGCCCGGCCGCCGCTGCGCGTGCTGGCCGTGCGCGAGTACCCGGACCGGGCAGCGGCCTCACGTGCCGAATGGGAGCTCAAGCGGCAGCCGCGCGAACGCAAACTGGCCTGGCTGTTGCAGTAGATCCACGCCATGCGTGGATGGGGCGCATCCGGCCATGCCATGATCGCCCAGCCTTCAGCGCTGGAGACCCGGATGTCCACCGTTGCCCTGTTGTTCGCACTTTCCGCAGCAGCAAGCCCTGCCGCCGACGCCGCCACGATCGCAGCCATCGAAGCCACCTGCCATGACTACGTGGATGGCCAGCTGGAGGCCGACCCGCAGCGTGTCGCCCGTTCCCTGCATCCGGACCTGGCCAAACGTGCGGTGCTCGGTGATACACCGGACGAACGCCTGGGCCTGCGCCGGATGTCGAAGGAAGAACTGGTCTCGCTGACGAAGCAGGGCGCGCTGAAGACCACGAAGGATCAATGGGACCGCCGCTGCACCGTGCTGGACGTGACCGGCAACGCGGCCTCGGTGCGGCTGGAAACCCCATGGTTCGTCGACTACTTCCACATGGGGCGCTTCGACCAGCGCTGGGTGATCGTCAACGCGCTGTGGTACCCGAAGCCGAAGGCGCCGTGAGCCGAGCATGGGCTCGGCTCTACAGGAACATGCGTGCGGCCCTAGCGCCTCGGCCGCCGGTCTTCCTGGTCATCACCGAAGATGATGCGCGCGCTGCGCTGGTAGCTCCAGTACGCCACGGCCCAGTTCAGCAGCACCACGATGCGGTTGCGGAAACCGATCAGGAAGAACACGTGCGCGGCCAGCCAGAACCACCAGGCGAGGATGCCCGAGAGCTGCAGCCTGCCCAGGTGCACGATTGCAGCCATGCGGCCGATGGTGGCGAGGTTGCCGAAGTCGGCGTACTTGAAGGGACCTGGCGCCGGCTTGTCGTGCAGGCGCGCGCGGAGCACCTCGGCCACGTACTTGCCCATCTGCTTGGCGGCGGGCGCAACGCCCGGTACCGGCTTGCCGTTGGCCTGGTTCAGCACGGCCAGATCGCCGGCCACGAACAGCTCCGGATGGCCAGGCAGTGTCAGGTCGGGTTGCACCTGCACGCGGCCGGCGCGGTCCAGCGGCACGTCCAGTGTACGCGCCAGCGGTGAAGCAGCCACACCGGCGGCCCACACCACCGTGCGTGCCGGCACGAATTGATCGCCGAGCTTGAAGCCCTGGCTGTCGATGTCGCTCACCGGGGTACCGGTCAACACTTCCACGCCCAGTTTTTCCAGCTGCCGGCGCGCCTTCAGCGAAAGCACTTCCGGGAACGAAGACAACACGCGTGGGCCAGCTTCGACCAGCCGCACCTTGGCGCTGGCCGGATCGATATGGCGGAACTCGTTGCGCAGCGTATGCCGTGCGATCTCTGCCAGGGTGCCGGCCAGTTCAACACCGGTGGGGCCACCGCCGACCACGGCGAAGCTCAGCCACGCCGCCTTCTTCGCCGGGTCCGGTTCGGCCTCGGCACGTTCGAACGCCAGCAGCAGCTTGCGGCGCAGCGCGATGGCATCGTCCAGGGTCTTCAGGCCGGGGGCATCATCGGCCCACTGGTCGTTGCCGAAGTAAGCGTGGGTGGCGCCCGTGGCCAGCAGCAGGGTGTCGTAGTCCAGCGTGCTGCCATCGGCCATGCGGATCTGTCGGGCCTGCTTGTCGATGGTGACCACTTCGCCGAGACGGACTTCCACATTGCGCTGGTGGCCGAGGATGTGGCGCAGCGGTGCGGCGATATCCGGCGCGGACAGGCCGGCGGTGGCCACCTGGTACAGCAGCGGCTGGAACAGATGGTGGTTGCGGCGGTCGACCAGGGTGATGCGTATGCGCTCGCGGGCCAGGGCACGGGTGGCCCAGAGACCGGAAAAACCGCCGCCGACAACAACCAGGTGGGGAACGCGCTCGCGACTCATCGACTCACTCCAGTGGGGGCATGGGGGAAGCGCTTGGCATCTTCGCACGGCAGGCGGTTGTCACGTCAGCGCCCGCGCGGATCGGCGATACTCGGGTTCAGGCAACCGCCCGCGAGGAATCCATGAGCGAACCGGAAAAGCGCATCGCCCTGTTGATCGACGCCGACAATGCGCCGGCATCGAAAATCGACGAGGTCCTGGCCGAAGTCGCCCGCTACGGCGTGGCCAACGTTCGCCGTGCCTATGGCAACTGGAAGAGCCCACGGTTGAAGGGATGGGAGGCGGTGCTGCACGAGTACGCGATCCGTCCGATCCAGCAGTTCGCCTACAGTAAGGGCAAGAATGCTTCGGACATGGCGATGGTGATCGATGCCATGGACCTGCTGTACGCGCGCAATCTGGATGGCTTCGCCATCGTGTCCAGCGATGCCGATTTCACCCCGATGGTGATGCGCCTGCTGACCGATGGCGTGAAGGTCTATGGCTTCGGCGAAAAGAAGACGCCGGAGCCGTTCGTCAACGCCTGCTCGAAGTTCACCTATCTGGAAGCGCTGGGGCAGACTCATGCCAGCGTGCAGGATGCGGAACAGTCATCGAACGAACAGGCACCGAACGAGCCGGTGGCCAACGACGATGCGCGTCCGCGCAAGAGCGGCGCGGAAATGCGCAGCGATACGCGTCTGGTGAAGATGCTGCGACGCGCGGTGTCCTCGGCCGAGGGCGAGGATGGCTGGTCGCACCTGGGCCCGGTCGGCAGCCAGATCGGCAACCAGGCCTCGTTCGACCCGCGCAACTACGGTTACGGCAAGCTCAGCGACCTGCTGGCCGCGATTGGCCTGTTCGAGCTGAAAAAGGACGGCAAGTCCTCCTACGTGCGCGCGCTGCCGAAGAAGAACCGGTAGCGCCAGAAGAACCGGTAGCGCCGGGCCATGCCCGGCGGGTGCGCGAGGGAGTCATGCCACTCGCACATCCGCATGCCGATCAGGCGTATCGTTGCCGCTCGCATTGCCAGCAAGGAAAACCCGCATGTTGAAGATCTGGGGCCGTCGCAATTCCAGCAACGTCCGCAAGGTGCTGTGGTGCGCCGAGGAGATCGGCCTGCCGTATGAGTCCATCGAAGTCGGTGGCAGCCACGGCGGCACGCAGACGCCGGAATACCAGGCGATGAATCCCAACAGCCTGGTGCCGGTGATCGAGGACCACGGCCTGCCGCTGTGGGAATCGAACGCCATCGTGCGCTACCTGAGCGCGCGTTACGCGCTGGGCACGCTGTACGCCGAGGACCCGATGGAACGCGCCCAGGCCGAGAAGTGGATGGACTGGAGCACTTCGCGGATGGCGCCGCTGTACACCGACCTGATCTGGGGCATCATGCGCACCGCCCCGGCGGACCGCGACGAAGCACGGATCAACGCCGCCATCGTGCGTGCCGGTGACTACCTGGCGATGGCTGACGCCACGCTGGCCAGGCAGCCGTGGCTGTCGGGCGAGACGTTCGCGATGGGCGATATCCCGCTGGGTTCGCTGATCTACGCGTGGTTCGAACTGCCGATCCAGCGCCCGGAACTGCCGCACCTGGCCGACTGGTACGCGCGCCTGCGCGAACGCCCGGCGTACCAGCGCGGCGTGATGTCGCCGCTGACGTAAGCGGAAACGGTAGCGCCGGGCTATGCCCGGCGGACGCGGTGCGCGCAGAAATCCGCCGGGCATGGCCCGGCGCTACCGTCCGCGTGCCCTCAATACAGATCCGTCGGATCCACGTCTAGCGACCAGCGCACCTTGCGTGCTTCCGGCAGCGCGTACAACTGCGGCACCAAGTGCGAAAGCACGCCATGCAACGGCGGCCGCTGCAGCGCAGACAGCAGCAGCTGGGTGCGCTGGTAGCCGGCGCGGCGCGGCATCGGCGCCGGCATCGGCCCGTAGGCCTCGACCGCGTTCTGTTCGCCCAGCAACTGCCGCGCGGCCAGCAGGAAGGCATTGGCGTGCTCCACCTGCTGGGCTTCGGCACGCATCAGCGCCAGATGTGCGAACGGTGGGAATCCAGCCGCCTCGCGCTGGTTCAACTCGGCCTGCGCGAACGGGTGGTAGCCGCCGCTCACCAGCGTTTCCAGCAACGGATGCCCGGGATGGTGGGTCTGCAGCCAGACCTCGCCGGGATCGCGTGCGCGGCCGGCGCGGCCAGCGACCTGGATCAGCTGCTGTGCCAGTTTTTCACTGGCACGGAAGTCGGCCGAGAACAGCCCTTCGTCGATGCCCACCACCACCACCAGGGTCAGCTTGGGCAGGTCGTGGCCCTTGGCCAGGATCTGCGTGCCGACCAGGATGCCGGGCTGGTCGCCCAGTTTCGCCAGCTGCTGTTCCAGCGCGTCGCGTCGCGAGGTGGTGCCGCGGTCGATGCGCACCACCGGGAATTCGGCGAAGGCCGCGGTGAGGTGCTCTTCCAGGCGTTCGGTGCCGATACCCTGCGGCTGCAGCGCCAGGCTGCCGCAGGCCGGGCAGGCCAGCGGTGCCGGTTGCCGCGCACCGCAGTGGTGGCATTGCAGGCGACGGCCGCCACCATGCACGGTCATCGGAGCATCGCAGCGGTTGCAGGGCGCGGTCCAGCCGCAGTCATGGCACAGCAGCACCGGCGCGTAACCGCGGCGGTTCTTGAATACCAGCACCTGCTGGCCGCGCTTGAGATGCTCGCCGATGCCGGCCAGTACGTCGGCCGACAAACCGTCATGCAGCGGCCGTTTGCGTACATCCAGGATGCGCACGCGCGGTGGCCGTGCGTCGCCGGCACGCTGCTTCAGGCGCAGGTGGGTGTAGCGCCCGGCATAGGCGTTGTGCAGGGTTTCCAGCGACGGCGTGGCGCTGCCCAGCAGCACCGGGATGCCCAATGCCTTGGCCCGCACCAGAGCGAAATCGCGAGCGTGATAGCGGATGCCGTCCTGCTGCTTGTAGCTGCCGTCGTGTTCCTCGTCGACGATCAGCAGGCCGGCTTGCGGCAATGGCGTGAACACCGCCGAGCGGGTGCCGACGATGACCCGAGCTTCACCGCGAGAGGCGGCCGCCCAGACGCGTGCGCGCTCGTTGTCGTTCAAGCCCGAATGCAGCGCGTGCACGGCGATGCCGAGACGGCCGCGAAAGCGTGCCAGGGTCTGCGGAGTCAGGCCGATTTCCGGCACCAGCACCAGCGCCTGCTTGCCCTGTGCCAGGCAATGGATGATCGCCTGCAGGTACACCTCGGTCTTGCCGCTGCCGGTCACGCCATCCAGCAGGAACGGCTGGAAACCCTCGGTGGCGTTGATCGCGGCCACGGCCTCGGCCTGGTCCGGATTGAGGGTGGGGCCGGGCAGCGGTTGCGCGTGTTGCGGGGCCACACTCAGGGCGACGCGCTCGGCCAGCTCACGCTTGGCCAGGCTGCGCGCAGCGGTGCGCCAGTCCTGCATGCGTTCACCCAGCACGTCTTCGTCCACTGTGGCCTCGGCCAGCAGCTCGGCCAGTTGCCGGGGGCGGCTGCCAGCGCGCAGCTTCCCGCGCTGCAGGCGTCCTTCGGCGGTCAGCTGCCAGCCCCAGTGATGGGTGTCGGGCAGGGCTTCACCGTGGCGCAGCGGGCCGGGCAGTGCGGTGCTCAGCACCTCGCCCAGCGGCGCATGGGTATAGCGCGACAGCCACTGCAGGCTCTGCCACAGCTCGCCCTGCAGCAGCGGCTGCGGGTCGCACCACGCCAGCGCCTGGCGCAGGCCCTGGCCGTCGTCGGTCTGGCCGTGGCCGGCCACCACGCCGACCAGCTCGCGGTTGCCGAATGGCACCTTCAGGCGGCAGCCAACCGCCACCGCGGGAGCCTCACCCTCCGGCGACAGGTAGTCGAACAGGCGGGGCAGGGGGACGGGCAGGGCGACCTGCAGGGTCGGAATCGGTGAAAGCATCGGGCCAGTGTAACGGGCCATGCGCACGCGGATGGCAGGCGCGAAGGCGCCCGGGCGGCGCCCGTTGAATCATAAATGTCACCTAAATATCGGTGTCCATTGGAGATTCAGTCTTATCCACATGTTCTGTGGATAAGACTGTGCGTTAACGGTCGGCGGGCGCGCGGGAGGCCGATGGCGACGGCCTCACGCTTGGGTTGGTCAAAAAATAGCCACACTTCAAAGTCAATTAAAATCAATAACTTAAGTGTGAAACATTGCTGAAACAGAGTGAATTCAGCTGGATGCCGCAGTTTCCCGTGCGAGGGCCGTGGTGCTGTGCACAACCTGCAGCACGAAGTACCTGCGGGCGCAAGTCCTGCCGGGCGCCGATGGCCTGCCGCTATCATGCCGGCAGACCTTTGGAGTAACCGATGACGGCTGTGCCCGCCCCTGTTTCCTCGACCGCGGCCGGCGCGCTGTCGGCGTTCCTGCGTGGCGTCGAACGCCGTGCCCTGGTGGTGGCTGAACTGCAGTGCGGTGAAGCCGCCCGTGCCGAACAGACCCTGGTGGCGGTGATGCGCGCCTTTGCCGCCGTCGCCAGCGACCTGCCCATGGCGCAATGGCCGACCCGCTTCTGGACCCTGCTGGGCCAGCGCCAGGCGCTACGCGAACCGCTGGGCGGCCAGTGGGCACCGCCATTGGCTGCGCTGGGTGAGATGGGGCCACTGCCGCGCCTGGCGCTGTTGCTGCGGGTAGGCGGTAGTCTGGATGAAGGCATTGCCATGCGCGTGCTCGACCAGGACGAGGCCGGCTACCAGCAATTGCTGGCCGATGCCTGCCCGCGCGATACCCATGGCCAGCCTGATGCCTCGGCCTGGCGGCAGCTGGCCGAGCAGGTGCAGCTGCGCATCCGTGACCTGCCGGCCAAGCGCCTGCAGCAGCTGCAACAACCGGCCGCACCTGCCGCCAACAATGAAACCCCGACCTCCAGCTGGCGTGCACCGCAGCGTGACGAGCGCGCGGCCGCCAACGGCAAGCGCCGCCGTGCGAATGCCAAGCCGCGCTGGCGCGGTCCGCTGATCCTGTTGCTGACCGTGGCGGTGCTGCTGGCCGCCGCGCTGGGCTGGCGCCATTGGCAGGGCCGTGTGCTCGGCAGCGATGCACCGCTGCCGGAAGGGGTGGTGGGCGATGCCGGTCCGGTCACGGTGGAGGCGCTGCCGCCGAGCAAGGTTGAAGCCGCGCCGGATGCGATCCCGGCCCAGGCTGCCGACGACGCCACGATGCTGGCCGACCGCGACTATCCGCTGGTGGCCGATGCCGACCTGTATGCGTGGACGGCCGCTGGCGGCCCGCTGCCGGTGGACGAATCGCAATCCAAGCCGAGCCGGCCGGAGCCGGCCAGTGCCACGCTGGAAACCGCTGCTGCCGATGAATAAGACTGTGTTCGCCAGCCTGCTGCTGGCCCTGCCGTTGTCGCTGTCGGCCACGCCGCAGACCGTGAACGTGCCGCTGCCACCGCCCTCGCCCGGAACCACGACGGCGCCACCGGCGCCGGCCGCGGCACCTTCGACGTTTGCCCACCTGGATGCGCAGCAGCAGCGCCAGCGCCGTGCCGACTACGCCACGTGGCGGGCGTTGCCGGAAGGCGAGCGTGAACGCGTCCGCCAGGCTGCGGCGCGTTTCAATGCACTGCCGGCCGATCAGCAGCAGCGCCTGCGCCAGCAGTTCCAGGCGCAGGACCAGGCGTTTCGCGAAGGCTGGCGGCTGGGCCCGCAGCTGGGCCTGGAATTCCCCAAGCTGCACGGCCTGTTCGGCTTCGTGCCGCCGGAACAGCGCGAGGCCGCGCTGGCCGTGCTGCGCCAGCTCAGCCCGGCGCAGCTGGCCCAGCTGACCCTGGTCGCACAGCGCACGCCGCCGCAGGAACGCGACGCGGTGCGCAGCGCCTTCCTCGCCGTGCCCGCCGCCGAGCGCGACAGCTGGCTCAAGCGCCAGGCGGGTCAGTAAACAAAGGGGACGGAGGGGATTAAGTCGTACTCGGCACAGTCGGGCTTGAAACGACTTAATCCCCTCCGTCCCCTTTTTTCTGTTCGTAACGCGATCGCAACGCGGTAAACCGGGGGCTGCTGAAACCCAGCATTCACGCCATGTCATGGGAATGCGCGCGCTGCGCGCGTAAGATGACCGGCCGCAACCCGGTGCCTGTGCCCTTCGCGCGCAACCGCAGTTCGCGTCAAGCACCTTATGTCTACTGCAACCTCCACGCCGCGCTTCAGCAAGGAAGTCGGCGCCACCGGTCTGCTTGCCCTGCCGCTTGTGCTCGGGCATGTCTCCACCGGTCTGATCTCCTTCGTCGACAACGTCATTGCTGGCCACCATGCCACGGCGACCCTGGCCGCGGTGACCATTGGTACCGCACTGCTGTGGCTGCCGATGCTGATCCCGATCGGTACCCTGATCTCGCTTACCGCCTCGGTGTCGCAGCTGCACGGCGCCGGTCGTGAGCGCGAGATCGGCCCGCTGTTCCGCCAGGCGCTGTGGCTGGCGCTGGGCCTGGGCCTGATCATGTTCACCTTCCTCACCGTAGTGCCGCCGCTGCTGCCGGCCTTCGGCATCGCACCGGACATCGTGCCGGGGGCGACCGCGTTCCTGCATGCGGTGCGCTGGGGTGGCCCGGCACTGACCCTGTACTTCTGCATGCGCTACCTCAGTGAGGGCATGCACTGGACCCTGCCGACCATGCTGATCGGCTTCGGTGGCCTGCTGGTGCTGGCGCCGATGGGCTACGTGCTGGCCAACGGCAAGCTGGGCTTCCCGGAAATGGGTGCCGAAGGCCTGGGCATCGCCTCGGCGGTGATGATGTGGCTGCAGGCGATCGCCTTCGCCACCTACCTGTGGTTCACCAAACGCTTCGCCCATCTGCGGCTGTTCTCGCACTTCGAAGGGCCGCGCTGGCCGGCGATCTGGGATCTGCTGCGCACCGGGCTGCCGATCGGGATCACCGTGCTGATGGAAGGTGGTCTGTTCATCGTCACCGCGCTGCTGATCGGCCGCCTGGGTGCCAATGAAGCGGCTGCGCACCAGATCGCGATCAACGTCGCCCAGCTGTGCTTCATGATCCCCATGGGCGTGGCCGAGGCCACTACCGTGCGCGTCGGCCATGCGGTCGGCCGTGGCGATGGCTTCGGCGTGCGCCGTGCGGCCTGGGCCGGCTACGCGATCATCATGGGCACGCAGACCCTGTCGGCGGCGGTGCTGCTGTTCGGCCATGACGCCATCGTCGGTGTCTACACCAACGATCTGGCAGTGGCCGGGCTGGCCTCGACCCTGCTGCTGTACGCGGCCACCTTCCAGTTCCCGGATGGCATCCAGGTGTTGTCGGCCGGTGCGCTGCGCGGCCTGAAGGACACCCGCGTGCCGATGTTCATCGCCATGTTCGCCTACTGGGGCCTGGGCATGCCGCTCGGCGCCGGGCTCGGCCTGGGCCTGGGCATGGGCCCGCAGGGCATGTGGATCGGCCTGATCGTCGGTCTCACCGCGGCGGCGATCCTGATGGGCTGGCGCCTGCGCCGCAGCAGCCTGCGCATCGGCCAGTCCAGCCTGTCCTGATCCTTCCTGCCCGCCCTGGCGACCCGTGGCGGGCGATCCCCTGACTTGTGTCCGATGCCGCATCACGCGGCACCGGCTATGCTGGCACTACGGCAAGAAGCCTTCCGGAGCGTTCCATGAATCAACCCGTGCCCCCGCTGCCCCCGGCGCGTCGCAACCCCGTCGCCAGTTTCTTCATCGGGCTGTGGGACGTCATGAATTTCACCCGCCGGTTGATCCTCAACCTGGTGTTCTTCGGCCTGCTGTTCCTGTTGCTGGTGATGTTCGTCATCGCCGCCGGCATGGGTGCCGGTGCCAGCAAATCGTTGCAGGACCGCACCACCCTGGTGATCGCGCCGGAAGGCCGCCTGGTCGAGCAGTTCAGCGCTGACCCGGTCAGCCGCGCGCTGGCCAAGGCGGTGGGCGACAACGGTGCCGAAGAGATCCAGCTGCGTGACCTGCTGCGGGTGATCGAGTCGGCCAAGGGAGACAAGAAGATCGAGCGCGTGGTGCTGGAGCTGGACAAGCTGCAGCCGTCGGGCTTCGCTTCGCTGCGTGAAGTGGCCGCTGCGCTGCAGGACCTGCGTGCGTCCGGCAAGCAGCTGGTGGCCTACAGCGAGAGCATGGGCCAGTCGCAGTACCTGCTGGCCGCGCAGGCCGACGAGGTCTACCTGGACCCGATGGGGTCGGTGGTGCTCGAGGGCCTGGGCCGCTACCGCCAGTACTTCCGCACCGGCCTGCAGGACAAGCTGGGCGTGGACGTGCACCTGTTCAAGGTGGGCGAGTACAAGTCCGCTGCCGAGCCGTACGTGCTCGACGCCGCTTCGCCGGCGTCCAAGGAAGCCGACCTGTTCTGGATGAACGACGTGTGGCAGCGCTACCTGGGTGACATCGCCAAAGCCCGCCGCCTGGATCCGGCACAGCTGGCCGCCGGCATCGACACGCTGCCGGAAGGCATCTCCGCCGCCGGTGGCGACCTGGCCAAGTTCGCCCTGCAGCAGAAGCTGGTGACGTCGCTGAAGACCCGCGAGGAATTCGAGGATCTGATGATCGAGCGCGGCGTGGCTGACGACGATGCCGACGGTGGTTTCCGCAACGTCGACTTCGGCAGCTACCTGGGCCAGCTCGATGCGCGCCGCAACCCGGTCGACAGCCGTCCGCAGGTGGCGGTGGTGGTGGCAGCCGGCGAGATCAGCGGTGGCGACCTGCCGGCCGGCCGCATCGGTGGCGAGTCAACCTCGGCGCTGCTGCGTGCAGCGCGCGACGACGAGAACGTGAAGTCCGTGGTGCTGCGCGTCAATTCGCCGGGTGGTGAGGTGTTCGCCTCCGAGCAGATCCGTCGCGAAGTGGTGGCCCTGCAGGCCGCTGGCAAGCCGGTGGTGGTGTCGATGGGCGACCTGGCTGCCTCCGGTGGCTACTGGATCAGCATGAATGCCGACCGCATCTATGCCGATCCGTCGACCATCACCGGTTCGATCGGGATCTTCGGCATGGTGCCGAACTTCAGCCGCGCGCTGGACAAGATCGGTGTGCACACCGACGGCGTCGGTACGACCCGCTTTGCCGGTGCCTTCGATGTCACCCGCCCGATGGATCCGGCGGTGGGCCAGGTCATCCAGTCGGTGATCAACAAGGGTTACGCCGACTTCACCGGTCGCGTTGCCGACGCCCGCAAGAAGCCGGTCGAGGCGGTCGACGAAGTGGCCCGTGGCCGCGTGTGGAGCGGTGCGCAGGCCAAGGAACGCGGTCTGGTCGACGCCTTCGGTGGCTTGAAGGATGCGGTGGCCGATGCCGCCAGCCGTGCCAAGCTGGGCAAGGCCGATGCTTACCGCGTGCGTTACATCGAGAAGGCGGCGACGCCGTTTGCGCAGTTCGTAAGCGGCTTCGCCGGCAGCCGTGCCGGTGCCTGGATGCTGTCCGACTCGGGCATGGCGCGGATGATGCTGGCGCGTGCGATGCCGGAAGTGGATACGCAGCTGCGCTTCGTCGAGAACGCGGCCCGCGACAAGGGCAACGGTGCGCCGGTGAAGGCGCTGGCGTACTGCTTCTGCGGGTTCTGATCGGAAGTCCATCCACGCATGGCGTGGATCTACTGGAAACGCCCGGCCCCGGCCGGGCGTTTTCGTTCAAGGGGTCGGATCCCTTTGCTCCGCAAAGGGCTCTGACCCCACAGGTCATTGCGTCGCGTCGGCCTCGGCCTTCTGCTCGCGTGCTGCGGCATCCTCCACGGCCTTCTGCGCGCTCTTGGCGCGGTCCAGCGGCTCATGCATTGCACGGGTCATTGCCTGCGGTGCCGGTGGCTTCTCCGGGTTGGGCGTCGGCGGCCGTTGGCACGCCGCCAGCAGTACGGCGGCCAGCAGGGACGTGGACACGATCAGGATACGCATGGCGGCTCTCCGCAGTGGGCGTGCGTGCAGTGTCGCATTCCGGGCAGGGGGCTGCCGTGAGCGCGTATCCTTGCCGCATCGAAACACAGCGGGCGCGGCCCCGGAGGACACATGACCCAGCAACGGTGGCGCCTGGACGGCCAGACTGCCCTGATCACCGGTGCCAGTGCCGGCATCGGCCTTGCAATCGCGCATGAACTGGCTGGCTTCGGTGCCGACCTGATGATCGTCGGGCGCGATATAGACATGCTGGAGACCGCGCGCGACGAGCTGCTGGACATGTATCCGCAGATGCAGGTGCACGCGCTGGCTGCCGATGTTTCCGATGACGAAGACCGCCGGCAGATCCTGGACTGGGTGGAAGACCATAGCGATGGCCTGCACATCCTGGTCAACAACGCCGGCGGCAACATCAGCAAAGCGGCTACCGAGTATTCCGAGGACGAGTGGCGCAACATCTTCGAGACCAACCTGTTCTCGGCGTTCGAACTGTCGCGCTACGCGCACCCGCTGCTGGCACGCCATGCCTCGTCATCCATCGTCAACGTCGGCAGCGTATCCGGCCTGACCCATGTGCGCAGCGGCGTGGTCTACGGCATGAGCAAGGCGGCAATGCACCAGATGACCCGCAACCTGGCCGTCGAGTGGGCCGAGGATGGCATCCGGGTCAACGCGGTGGCGCCGTGGTACATCCGCACGCGGCGCACGTCCGGCCCGTTGTCGGACCCGGACTACTACGAGGAAGTGATCAACCGCACGCCGATGCGCCGCATCGGGGAGCCGGAGGAAGTGGCTGCGGCCGTGGGCTTCCTGTGCCTGCCCGCCGCCAGCTATGTCACCGGCGAGTGCATCGCGGTGGATGGTGGTTTCCTGCGCTACGGATTCTGAGCTTTCAGCAGGTAGTGCCGGCCGCTGGCCGGCAACTGCAATCATCTGAAGATCCTGTGGTTGCCGGCCAGCGGCCGGCACTACCGGGTGGCCGTCACCCCGGTACCGGGCAGTTGCTGGCCTCCAGCACACCCTGCAGCCGCTCGCGCTCGCTGCGTGCGCCGTCGCGGTTCTCTGGCGTGGCGAAACGTTCGCGGCCGCGTGCATCGCGGAAGCGCTGCTGCCAGCCGCCGCAACGCTGCGCTTCGGGCAGTTCCTCGCAGCGATCACGTACCACTTCGCAGCCGGCCGCATTCACCGGCGTGACGCCGCCCAGGCCCTGTACCGTCATCAGTTCGCAGCGACCGGGCGCGGCCTCGTACTCGTGCAGGTAGCTGCCGCCCTGGCTGTCGGTGCACTGGAAGATCGGGGGCAGGGGCGGCTTCGGTGGGCCGTCCTTTGCTTCGGCGTGGGCCTCGGCGTCACGACGCAGCGTCGCGCTGTCGAGGATCTGGTTGCCGCCCTCGCGTTCGACCATTCCCGCTTCCATGATCGTTCGGCCTTCGTCCGCACGGCGTGGCGTTGCAGAGGGCGCCTGCGCGGGCGCGGGTCCTGCCGGCAGGGGGGCTGGCGTCTCGACGGCGGGGGTGGGGGCGACCACCGCCGGCTGTGCGTTGGCCGGATCGGGTACGCGCAGTACCTGCTGCTTGCTGCCGGACGGGCAGGGCGTGCGTTGCAGCGTGGGCACGTCGCTGCTGCTGGAGGTGCATCGATACACCACGCTTGTTTCGGCCAGTGCCGCGCCGGGCAGCAACACCAGGGCCAGCCAGATCAGTTTGTTCATGCGCACAGCGTACAGGTGGTGATGCGGCGCGGCGCTCAGCGCTGGCAATCGCGCGACACGCGAGCGTCGATGCCGCGCTGTTCGTTGCTGATGGCCGTACGTTCGCTCTGCAGCGCACTGTTGTAGCGGCGGTCCAGCTCCCAGCGGCGGTCACGCAGGCGCGCGCAGACTTCCTGCGGTGGCAGCGCATGGCAGCTGTCGCGCACCAGGACGCTGCCGGCCGGAACCTGTACCCCCATGCCCACCGAGGGCGGACGATAACCCGCGCCTTCACCGATGGGGGTCCCCACCGGTGTACCGAATGCCGGACGCGGTCCGGGATAGGCCGGGCCACGATGCCCGTGCGGCAGCCAGACACTGGTCCACAACGGGACCCAGCGCGGATTGCCTTCGTTATTGTCGCTGGTATAGCGCTGGCCATCCTCGGTGACGCACTCGTACATCGGCTGTGGCGGCTGGATGTAGACGTGGCGTACTTCGCGCTCGCGGATGACCGGGGTATCGCTGGGCGGCGATGGCGTGGCGTCACTACGCACCACCCGCGGCGCAGGATCGCGCGGACGCTGCAGGTCGCGCACTTCCTGGCGGCCGCTGTTGCAGGGCTTGTCCTGCAGCGCCACGGCACCATTGCTGGCCACGCAGCGGTATACGCGCACGTCCTCGGCGGCCGGTGCGGTCCAAGGCAACAGCAGGCACAGGCTCAAGGTGGCGCGCAGCAGGTTCATGGCGGCAGGGTGCGCGATTGTCGGTGGCTGTGCAATCGTCTGCTCAGGAGCGCAGCACGTTGCCGCTGAGCGCGTCGCGGATCGGCGTCGGCTGGGCCAGGCCGCCGGTCTCGCCATCGAGGATGCCGTCGAGCAGGCGCAACAGGCGTGGGTCGAGTTCCTCGCGGCTGCGCGCCGGTGGCTCGCCGGCCAGGTTGGCGCTGGTGGACACCAGCGGGCCACCCCAGGCACGGCATAGCGCGGCCACCAGCGGGTGGGCACTGATGCGCACCGCAATGCCGCTGTGCTCGCCGGTAATCCACGGTTTGGCTCGTGGGCCGGCCGGCAGAATCCAGGTGTTGGCGCCGGGCCAGCTGGCCAGCACTGCGCGCTGGCGGGCATCGGGCAGTGCCTGCAGGCGTACCCAGCCTTCCAGCTGCGCCAGCTCGGCGGCGACCAGGATCATGCCCTTCTCGATCGGGCGCTGTTTCAGCCGCAGCACCATGTGCACCGCGGCTTCGTGCGAGGGATCGCAGCCCAGGCCCCAGACCGCTTCGGTCGGATAGGCGATCACGCCGCCTGCGCGGAGCGAGGCGACAGCGGAGTCCAGGGTGAGTTCTTTCATGGCGGCGACCGGCCCGGCGTGGGCCTTCATTATCCCCCCGCTGCGTGCAGATGGGGTGGAACCAGACACCCCGGCAGTGCCGGCCGCTGGTCGGCACCTGATGCTTCTGGGGGTTGCCGGCCAGCTGCCGGCACTACCCCTCATCCACGCAGGGCGCGGATCTACTTCGCGGCCTTCTTGACGGCCTTCTTGGCCGGCGCCTTCTTCGCAGCAGCCTTTTTCACCGCTTTCTTGGCAGGTGCCTTCTTGGCGGCCGCTTTCTTCGGTGCCGCCTCCTTCTTCACCGTCGCCTTCTTCGCAGGTGCCTTCTTGGCCGCGGCCTTCTTGCCGAAGCCCTTGCGCACCGGCTTGCCGGTTTCTTCCATCAGCTGCTGCACTTCGGCCAGGGTCAGCGACGCCGGCTCGCGATCCTTGGGGATCTTGCCGTTCATCCTGCCGTCGCTGATGTACGGACCGAAACGGCCGTTCAGCACCTGGATGTCGCTGCCCTCGAACTCCTTGATGATCCGGTTGCGCGCGATCTCTTCCTTCTCTTCGATCAGGAACACGGCGCGGGCCAGATCGATGGTGTACGGGTCATCTTCCTTCTTCAGCGAGGCATAGGTGCTGCCGCGCTTGGCGAACGGGCCGAAACGACCGATGCCGACGCTGACGTCTTCGCCCTTGTCCTCACCCAGTGCGCGCGGCATCAGGAACAGCTCCAGCGCGTCTTCCAGGGTGATGGTGTGCATCGACTGGCCCGGACGAAGCGAGGCGAACTTGGGCTTCTCCTCGGCGTCCTCGGCGGTGCTGCCGATGGCCGCGTACGGCCCGAAACGGCCCAGGCGCACGCTGACCGGCTTGCCGGTCTTCGGGTCGGTGCCCAGTTCGCGTGCGCCGCTGGCCTCGGCGCGGTCGACCGATTCCTTCTTGTCTTCGACCAGTTCCTTGAACGGTCCCCAGAAGCGCGACATCAGCGGAATCCACTCTTCCTCGCCACGCGAGACGGCATCGAGCTCGTCCTCGAGCTTGGCGGTGAAGTCGTAGTCGACGTACTGGGTGAAGTGGCTGGACAGGAACTTGGATACCGCGCGGCCGACATCGGACGGGCGGAAGCTGCGGCCTTCCATTTCCACGTACTTGCGGAACAGCAGGGTCTGGATGATCGAAGCGTAGGTCGAGGGACGACCGATGCCGTACTCTTCCAGCGCCTTCACCAGCGCCGCTTCGGTGAAGCGCGGCGGCGGCTGGGTGAAGTGCTGGTCGGCCACGATGCGCTCCAGCGGCACGCGGTCGCCGGGCTTCATCGCCGGCAGCTTGCGGCCTTCGTCCTCGTCCTCGGCGCTCTTGTTGTCCTTGCCTTCTTCGTACACGGCCAGGAAGCCGGGCACCACCACGGTGGTGCCGCTGGCGCGGAACACGTGCTCGCTGCCGGCCGACAGATCGACGCTGACGGTGTTGAGCGTGGCCGGGATCATCTGGCAGGCCACCGCACGCTTCCAGATCAGTTCGTACAGCTTGCGCTCGTCATCGGTCAGGTAGCGCGCGACCTGCGCAGGGGTGCGCAGTGCCGAGGTCGGGCGCACCGCTTCGTGCGCTTCCTGGGCGTTCTTCGACTTGGTCTGGTAGGTGTTGGGCTGGTCCGGCAGCGAGGCGATGCCGTAGTCACGGGCGATCACATCGCGGATCTCGGCCAGTGCATCCTGCGACAGGTTCACCGAGTCGGTACGCATGTACGAGATCAGGCCGACGGTGCCTTCGTCACCGATGGCCACGCCTTCGTACAGCTTCTGCGCCACCTGCATGGTCTTGCGGGTGGTGAAGCCGAGCTTGCGCGAGGCTTCCTGCTGCAGCGTGGAGGTGGTGAACGGCGGCGCCGGACGGCGCTTGCGCTCCTTGCTGGCCACGTCGGTGACGTGCAGCGCACCCTGCGCGGCCTGCTGGATGCGCAGGCGGGCCGCCTCGGCGGTGTCGCCATCGGTGACGGTGAACTGCTCGAACTTCTGCCCGTCCAGCTTGATCAGCTTGGCGTTGAAGTGCTGCGACGGGTGCGCGCACTCGGCGGCGATCGACCAGTACTCGCGGGCGATGAAGGCTTCGATCTCTTCCTCGCGCTCGACGATCATGCGCAGCGCCGGGCTCTGCACGCGGCCGGCGGACAAACCGCGCTGTACCTTGCGCCACAGCACCGGCGACAGGTTGAAACCGACCAGGTAATCCAGCGCGCGGCGCGCCTGCTGGGCATCGACCAGGTCGCTGGCGATCGCGCGCGGCTGGCTGATCGCTTCCTTGATGGCGCGCGGGGTGATCTCGGTGAAGACCACGCGCTGCATCGGCTTGTCCTTGACCAGCCCGCGTTCCTTCAGGATCTCGGCGATGTGCCAGCTGATCGCCTCACCCTCGCGGTCCGGGTCGGTCGCCAGCAGGATGTCGTCGGCGCCCTTGGCGGCCTTGGCGATCGCATCGACATGCTTCTCGTTCTTGTCGATCACGTCGTAGTGCATGGCGAACCCGTTGTCCGGGTCGACTGCGCCTTCCTTCGGAATCAGGTCACGCACATGCCCATACGAGGCCAGGACGGTGTAGTCCTTGCCGAGGTATTTGTTGATCGTCTTGGCCTTGGCCGGCGATTCGACGATGAGCAGGTGCTTGGGCATGTCGGGAAAGGTCTGTGGGCGGACCGGGGGAAGGGGCCGCTAGGGTGGAGCAAACGGCCGCATTAGTGAAGCGGCCACGGGCAAATCCATAAACTGAACGCCCGGTAGTGTGCCGGGCGTTCAGGTTTCACCTTATTAGAGGAATCACGCCCGGCCAGCCCATGTCAAGCAGCGAGGCGTGAGGATGGTCGTTCATGAGGCCATCTTGGCGATGAAGCCGACTGCTGCCACCAGCAGGACCAGGCCCGCCAAGGACAGCAGGGCGGTCAGGACCAGAACCAGGATGGTGACCGTGCCCAGTTCCCGACGCTGCAGCTGCGGCTGGTCGGTATAGGCCCAACGGTCGACCACCAGAGTGTCGCAGATCATGTCGTGCAGGCCCTGCTTGCGTTCGGTGAACGCGGCCATCAGGAAGCCGATGCCGAGAGTGAAGCTGCTCAGCAGCATGGCCCAGTAGCGACCGAAGGCGCGGGCCTTGGTGAGGCGCTCGCCATTGCCGCGCACGACCTTGATGCCGACCGCCATCTTTCCCAGCGTGGCACCGCCCCGCGAGGCATGGAACCAGGTGTAGTAGGCCATGCCGATGCCCAGGTTGATCAGCGCACTGGCCAGCTGCGCGACGATTTCGATGGACGATTCGCCACTGCCGACCGCGCCCATGCTGGCGCCGAGGACCACGCCGAGGATGGCACCGATGATGCTGCCCGGGATGACCAGCACGAAGTAGTCGATCATGTAGGCCGCTACGCGCTTCCAGAAACCGGCGTAGATCACTTCGCCGCCCATCACTGGCTGTACATGGCCGGCGGCACCGGCGGCGGCCGGCGCGTTGTACGGCGAGCTGCTGATGGCGCCGGTGCCGGGCAGCGGCGCGGTGCCGTTGTCGATGGCGGCATAGTCGCCGCGCAGGTCGAAACCGCCACTACCGGTGGCAGCGCTGGCATCGGCCAGCGTCTGCAGTCCGAGCTCGTCGACCACCTGGCGCAGCGCAGCCCACTGTGCCATGCCCTCATGCCAGACCAGGGTGTCCAGGTTCAGTTGGCCGCGCTGGAAGCGCTGGCGGATCTCCTGGACCGGCAGGGGGCCCTGGCGTTGCTGTCCTTCGGCGTAATACCACTCAGTCATTGCATGTTCCCTGTTGGGTCGTCCTTGGAGGGGCTGGCGTGCGTGCGGCTCAACCGCGGCACGACGGCGGTAGGTACTTGTCGTCGCTTTCGCCGGTGCATTCCCAGCGGCCGCTGTCGCGGTCGTATTCCAGCCACAGCAGGTCGCCGTCGATGCTCTTGCCGGGCACGGCCAGGGTGGCTTCGATACCGCAATGGCCGTTGTTGAAGCGGCCGATGTTCACCGCCGACAGGCCGGCATGGGCGAAGTCGCCCGGCGCCGGGAAGCCGGCGTCGTTGGCGCCCGGGCAACGACCTTCGTCATCGGCGAAATGCTGCACCTGGTCCTTCAGCGGTTGCAGCACGGTCACCGCGCCAGCGACCTTGGCACGCAGGGTGTAGTCGTTGTAGGCCGGCAGGGCGATCGCGGCAAGGATCGCAATGATCGGCACAAGGACCAGCAGCAGGCCGCCGCCGATGATGGCGGTGAGCGCGCAGCCGGAGAGCTTCTTTTTCGGAGGCGGCAGGGCCGTCGTCGCCGTGCTTGTGGCATACGGTGTGGACGGCGGCAGTACGGGCGGCTGCGGCGGAGGCGGCGCTGTCGCCACCGCTTCCGGCTCGGGTTCGGCGGCGGCCGCAGCGACATCCAGTGCCGGTACGATCAGGCCGAGTTCGTCGACGACCGTGCGCAACGGCTGCCATTGTGGCAGCCCGTCGCGCCAGACCAGAGTGTCCAGGGAGATCTGGTTGTTGCGGAACAACTCGACCAACTGTTCCGCCGGCAGCGGGCCTTGCTGCCGGTTGCCTTCTGCGTGGAACCACTCGCTCACGGGGACGCTCCTGAATGCGCTATGCCCCCAAGTGTACGGTCAGTGCAGGGGTTCTGGCTCGTCCATGAACATCTGCGTTTCCATCCAGGCATAGGCCGCTTCGGAACCGGGCTGGTTGAACAGCACCATCAGCACGACCCATTTCAGGTCATCCAGGTCCAGTTCGTCCTGATCCAGGGCCATGGCCCGGTCCAGCACCAGCTCGCGCTGGTCGGCGTCGAGGATGCCGTGCTGTTCCAGGTACAGCAGGAAACCACGGCATTCCACGTCCAGCTTGTCCAGCTCGGGACCGTGGTAGACGCGCACGGGGCCATCGACCCTCGCCTGGGCCACGCTCGGCCGCTGCGCGGCCAGGGCGTCGAGCCAGTCGAACGCCTTGTTGATCTCGGTTGGGCTGAAACCGGCCTGGATCAGGCCGTTCTGCAGCGAATCGCGGTCACGGATCAGGTCCGCATCTTCGCTGAAATAGTGTTCAAACAGGTACAGCAGTACGTCCAGGATGCTCTCTTTCATTGCCCCTCGGCCTGCGTCGCGCGACGCTGTGGAGGTGAAGAAACTAGGGAGTTCGACAGTAGCGGCCGTGTACGCACACCACGATTCCCGCCAGTTCCATGGCCAGCAGCATGGAGGACACCTGTGACGCCGTCAATCCACAGCGCGTGATCAGTGAATCCATACCGCTTGGGTTGTGGTCCAGGGCCCGCCACAAGCACTGGTAGTCAGGGTCGTCGGCCCAGCGCGCCGGCAGGAGCGCCGGCGGTGCCTGTTCAGTGGGGGTGGCCAGCCGCGATTGCAAGCCCGGCAGCTGTTGGCGCAGGGCCGGGGCCAGCAGCTCCAGCACTTCCTCGGGGCGCTCGACCAGCGCTGCGCCTTCACGGATCAGCCGGTGGCAACCCGACGCGCGTGGATTGAGCACCGAGCCGGGCAGGGCGCAGACCTCGCGCCCGGCCTCGGCGGCCAGGCGGGCCGTGATCAGTGCGCCCGAGCGTTGCGCTGCTTCGACCACCACCGTGGCCAGCGCCAGCCCGGCCACCAGCCGGTTGCGCGCCGGGAAATGGCCTGGGCGTGCCGGCGTGCCCGGCAGGTACTCGCTGAGCACCACGCCTTCTGTGGCGATCCGCGCCTGCAGCCGGGCATGGCTGTCCGGGTAGGCCCGGTCGGGGCCGGTGCCGATCACTGCCACGGTGCAACCGCCGGCCTCCAGCGCGGCCAGGTGGGCGGCGGCGTCGATACCGGCGGCCAGCCCGCTGGTCACCGCCAGTCCGGCTTCGACGAAGCAGCCGGCAAAGCGTGTCGCCAGCGCCCGCCCACCGGGCGTCGGCGAACGGCTGCCGACCAGCGCCACCGAGGGGCGCCAGGCCAGGCTCGGGTCGCCGGCCACGAACAGTGCCAGTGGCGGGTTGGGGACGTCCAGCAGGGACGGAGGAAAGGCCGGATCGTTGAAGGCCAACAGATGGTGGTTGTCGTCCAGCAGCCAGCGCAGGCCCGCCGCCCAGGTCCGCGTATCGGGGCGCTCCAATGCCGCGCACTGTTCCGGGGTGCAGCCATGTGCACGCCATCCCGCCACGCCCAGCGAGATGGCCGCGCCCGCATCGCCCCGGCTCTGCAGCAGCGCCCGCCGTTGCGCCAATGCGCCCCCCGCCATCACCAGGCGCAGCAGCGCCTCTTCAGCTTGCTTGGTCATTCCCCACTATCGACCAGATGCAACAAAGGCGCCCTAGGGCGCCTTCGCGTGTGATCGTCAGGTTTTCCCGGAGGTGGCTGCCGGCCAGCGGCCGGCACTACCTGGGGTGGCCGGGGCAGCCCGGCAACGGTTACTTCGCGTCCGGATGCAGTGCGTTGTAACCCACGCGCACCGGCTTCACGCCCTGCATCACCAGTGCGTAGCTGACGTTGTCGAAGGTACGGAACACCATCGCGTGCGCGGCGTACTCATCCGGCAGCGCAACACGGCCAACGTTGCCGCTGAGGGCATCGTCCATACGCGACGAGGTCGGGTACTTCATGCGGTCCGCCACATGGCGGCCTGGCCGCCACAGCGAGAACACGGTGCCGTTGTCCACGCCCTGCGCGCGGCCGGCCGAAATCGCGATCACGTCGCGCGGACCACCGGCGGTGAACATGTCGGTCACTGCCAGCACGCGCACGTCGACGCCTTCGACGCCGGCAGCGGGCACATGCGGCACGAACTGCAGGTCGTAGGGCCGGGCCTCGATCGGGACCAGGCGGTCGCCGACACGCACTTCGCGGCCGCCTTCGTTCCTGTCCAGGACCAGGGTGGATGCCTGGACTTTGCCGCCAGCGATCCGGGTGATGGTGCCGGTGCCGACCTGGGCCAGCTCATAGCCGAGCACGCCGCGGCGGTGGTTGGGCGCGTTGTAGGCCTGCCACAGGTTGCCGCTGCCCGGGGTGACGTCGCCATTGGCGGTCAGGTCCTCGGTCGGCTTGGGCTGGGAGTAGCGCACGGTCGGGCGGACCACGGCCCAGCGCTGGCCCAGCTGGGCGTCGGCCAGGCGCACGTAGACGGCGTGGCCGCTGGTGGCACGCAGGCGTTCTTCTTCCAGGCCGGCCACGGCGGGCAGCTGCTCGATGCTGTCGACCACGCTCAGCTGCTTCAGGAACGGCTCGACCTGGGCCAGCGGAATGGCGTCGATCGGAGCTTCCTGGCGCGGGCCGGGCTTGGCTGCGACGGTCACCCGGTCCAGATAGGCCAGGCTGAGCACGTCACCGGGATAGATCAGGTGCGGATTGGCGATCTGCGGATTGGCCTGCCAGATCTCCGGCCACAGCCACGGCTTCTGCAGGAAACGTGCGGCGATGTCCCACAACGTATCCCCTTTTCGGACCACATAGGTGTCCGGGTGCCCGCCATTCACTTCCACGGCGGTAGCATAGGCAGCCACGGTCAGCATCGCCGCGGCGACGACCGTACGAAAACGAAGCAACATAGGTGTGAAGCCCTGATTCCCCAACAGGTCCGCGCACTATAGTCCAGAAACCGGGGCGCAAGGCAAGCGTTGCAGCTAGAATCTGCGACGTATGCCGGCGTGCCGGCCCCCAATCCGGAAATTGCCATGGCTCTTCTCCCCATCCTCGAGTTCCCCGATCCGCGCCTGCGTACCAAGGCTGCGTTGATCGACGCTGCCGAAGTCACCACGCCGGCCTTCCAGGAACTGATCGACAACATGTTCCAGACCATGTACGACGCGCCGGGCATCGGCCTGGCCGCCACCCAGGTGGACGTGCACAAGCGCTTCATGGTCATCGACGTCAGTGAAGAAAAGAATGAACCGCATGTGTTCATCAACCCGGAAATCGTCGCCAAGGACGGCGGCCGGGTGTACCAGGAAGGCTGCCTGTCGGTGCCGGGCATCTTCGCCGACGTGACCCGTGCCGATACCATCACCGTGAAGTACTTGGACCGCAGCGGCCAGCAGCAGGAGCTGGAAGCCGGTGAAGTGCTGGCCACCTGCATCCAGCACGAGATGGACCACCTGGATGGCAAGCTGTTCATCGACTATCTGTCGCCGCTCAAGCGCGAGATGGTCCGCAAGAAGCTGGCCAAGCAGCGCAAGCACGTGGCGTGATCGCCAATCCGGGCCGCCCTTGGGGTGGCCCGTGCCTGCGCGGCAAGCGCGGGCTGTACGGCGCCGGCCGACGGCGCCGTTTTTCTTTCCTGCACGAATCCATCCTGCAAGTGGGGTAGCCATGAGGATTGTCTTTGCCGGTACGCCGGAATTCGCGGTGTCGTCGCTGCGCGCGGCCGCGCGCCATCACGAGGTCGTCGCTGTCTACACCCAGCCTGATCGCCCCGCCGGCCGTGGCCGTGGCCTGGCGCCATCGCCGGTCAAGCTGGAAGCCGTTGCCCGTGGCATCCCGGTCTACCAGCCGGAATCGCTGAAGGACGAGGCGGCCCAGCAGCAGCTGCGCGACCTGCAGCCGGACCTGATGGTGGTGGTGGCCTACGGCCTGATCCTGCCCAAGGCGGTGCTGGCCATTCCGACCCACGGCTGCTGGAACGTGCATGCCTCGCTGCTGCCGCGCTGGCGCGGTGCCGCGCCGATCCAGCGCGCGATCCAGGCCGGCGATGCGAAGACCGGCGTGTGCCTGATGCAGATGGAGGCCGGCCTGGATACCGGCCCGGTGCTGCTGCACCAGGAGCTGCTGATCGCCGCCACCGATACCGGTGGGCAGCTGCACGACAAGCTGGCCGAACTCGGTGCGCAGGTGCTGTCTGACGGCCTGGGCCTGCTGCGCGCGGGCATCAAGCCGGTCGCGCGGCCGCAGCCGGAGCAGGGCGTGACCTACGCGCACAAACTGGACAAGGCCGAGGCCCGGCTGGACTGGGCACTGGATGCCGGCGCGCTGGCACGCACCGTGCGTGCATTCAACCCGTGGCCGATTGCCGAGGCGAGCCTGGCTGGCGAACGCGTGCGCATCCATGGCGCAGTGGCGCTGGATCTGGCCCATGGCCAGGCGCCGGGCACGGTGCTGGCGGCCAGCCGCGACGGTATCGACATTGCCTGCGGCCAGGGCGCGCTGCGCCTGCGCGTGCTGCAGCGTGAAGGTGGCAAGGCGATCACCGCCGCCGACTACCTCAACGCCCGCCGCGACCTGCGCGTGGGAGCATAAGCGGTGTCGAAGCAGAACGATTTTTCCGTCGCCAAGGCGGCGCCGGGCGCAGCCACCCGCATGCTGGCTGCACGCGTGCTGGCGCAGGTGTTCACCCGCGGCCGTTCGCTGAAGGCCGAACTGGCCTGGGCGCTGCCCAAGCTGGCTGACAGCCGCGACCGTGCACTGCTGGAAGCGCTGTGTTTCGCGGTCCTGCGCCGCCGCAGCACCTATGACGCTGCCCTGCAGGGCTGGATGCAGAAGCCGCTGTCGGCCCGCGATGCCGACCTGCGTACCTTGCTGATGGTGGGCTTTGCCCAGCTGGATGTGCTGGAACTGCCTGCGCATGCGGCACTGTCGGCCACGGTCGATGCCGCGCGTGCGCTGGGTCGCGAGCGCCAGGCCGGCCTGGTCAACGCGATCCTGCGCCGTGCACAGCGCGAGGGTTTCCCGGAGCAGCCCGCACGCGATGCCTTCCCGGAATGGCTGGCCGATGCGATTGAACGCGACTGGCCGGCCCAGGCCGAGGCCGTCTTCACTGCCAGCCTGCAGCCCGCGCCGCTGTGGCTGCGGGCCAACCGCCAGCATGGCGGCCGCGACAAGGTGCTGGCAACGCTGGCCGAGGCCGGTATTGCTGCCGAAGCCAGTGCGCTCAGTGCAGATGCATTGCGGTTGGCAGTCCCCGTTGCGGTGAACCAGCTGCCGGGGTTCGCCGAAGGCGCGTTGTCGGTGCAGGACCTGTCGGCGCAATGCGCGGCCGATGCCCTGGCGCCGGCGTCTGGTGCGCGCGTGCTGGATGCCTGCGCGGCACCCGGTGGCAAGTCTGCGCACCTGCTCGAACGCGATCCGAGCCTGCGCCTGCTGGCACTGGATATCGATGCCCGTCGCCTGGCGCGCGCACGCGATACCTACATCCGCACTGGCGTGGGTGAGCACGTACAGACCCTGGCCGCAGACGCCAGTGATCCAGGTTCATGGTGGGATGGCGTGCCGTTCGACGCGATCCTGCTGGATGCGCCGTGCTCGGCCACCGGCGTGATCCGCCGTCAGCCGGATGTGATGTTCCACCGCCGCGCCGAGGACATCGATGCGCTGGTCGGCGTGCAGGCGCGTTTGCTGGAAGCCTGCTGGTCGATGCTGCGCCCGGGCGGCGTGCTGCTGTACGCCACCTGCTCGATCCTGCGTGCCGAGAACATCGACCAGGTCCGAGCGTTCCTGAAGTGGCATCCGGACGCGCTGGCGCAGTCACTTGATGACAGCTTCGGCGTGGATTGCGAAGGTGTGGCGCGGCAGAGACTGCCGGGTGAAGACGATGCTGACGGTTTCTTCTACGCGCGTCTGTTAAAAGCAGCCTGACCCCGCTGCCGCTTCGAGGCCCATGCTGAAATCCCCCGCGTCACGCCAGACCGGGTTGTTGGTGGTAATGGCCCTGCTGGTGCTGGGAGCCGGGCTGGGCCTTCGCGATCCGTGGCCCTCTGACGAGCCACGCTTTGCGCTGGTGGCCAAACAGATGGTCGACAGTGGCCACTGGCTGTTCCCGCAGCGTGGCACTGAGCTGTATTCGGACAAGCCTCCGATGCTGATGTGGTGGCAGGCCACGCTGTATAGCCTGGTCGGCCACTGGCGGGTTGCCTTCCTGTTGCCCTCGCTGATCGCGGCGCTCGGTACGCTGTGGTGCGTGATCGACCTGGGCAGACGGCTGTGGACGCGGCAGGTCGGTCTGTATGCGGGCTGGGCGCTGCTGTTCGCACTGCATTTCACCTTCCAGGCGAAGAAGGCGCAGATCGATCCGCTGGTGGTGTTGTTCATTACCCTGGCCAACTACGGCCTGCTGCGACACCTGCTGCTGGGCCCGGCCTGGCGCTGGTGGTGGCTGGGCTGGTTCTTCGCCGGCATCGGGGTGATCACCAAAGGCGTGGGCGTGCTCGCGCTGATGATGATCGTGCCAGCGGCGATCGCCTCGGCGCTGCACTGGCCAAGGGTGCGACTGCATGTGGGTGAGGGCCGCTTCTGGCTGGCACCACTGGCGTTCCTGCTGGCGTTGTCGCTGTGGCTGGTACCAATGCTGCTGGCTGGCCTGGCGACGGGCTCGGAGCAGTACCGTGCTTACGCGGGAGACATCCTGTTCCGGCAGACCGCGCAGCGCTATACGCAATCCTGGGACCATCACCAACCGTGGTGGTACTTCCTCGGGATCATGCCGTCGCTGTGGATCCCCGCATTCCTGCTGCTGCCCTGGGCGGTTCCGGCCTGGTGCCGGCGCCTGCGCCGCCGCGACCCGCGCTACCTGCTGCCGTTGGCCTGGTGGCTGCTGGTCGTGCTGTTCTTCTCGATTCCCCACGGCAAGCGTGATGTCTACATCCTGCCGGCACTGCCGATGTTCTGCCTGGCGCTGGCGCCGTTGCTGCCGGGGCTGCTGAGGCGGCGTGATGTTCAGGGCGTGCTGGCGGCATTCACCGGATTGCTGGCTGCGGCGCTGGTCGTGGCCGGGGCACTGGCGCTGCTGGGCGATCCGGCCTTCGAAGTGCGCCTGACCCAGGGTCGCGGCCTGGCACCCGGCGCCACCGATGCGCTGGCATGGGCGGCGCTGGCGATGGGGATCTGGGCGGCCCTGAGCCTGTGGGTGTGCGGTCGCCGTCGCCATCACTACGCCCTGGTCTCGACCCTGGCTGCCGTCTGGGTGCTGTACAGCCTTTTGGGCTATCCGGTGCTGAATGATTCCAGTTCGGCACGTGGCCTGATGCGCGAAGTCGGTGCACGCATCGGCCCGGAGGCCGAGCTTGGACTGGTGGCGTGGAAGGAGCAGAACCTGTTGATGGCTGATCGCCCGGCGGCGACCTTCGGCTTCGAGGAGCGTTGGCATGAACAACTGCAGGCCGCTGTGCGCTGGCAACGGCTGGTTCCGCAACGACGCTGGCTGCTGGTCAACGAGGATGCGATGCAGGCGTGCATTGATCGGTCGCGCGCGGAAATGGCCGGTATTTCCAATCGGCGGCGCTGGTGGCTGGTGCCGACGCCGGCGATCATGGGCCCCTGCAGGCCATCGGCGGCGGAACTCGAACGGGAGCGGCGCCTGCAGGGCCCGGCGCTGCGGATTGAGCGCGCCGGTGCCGCCGCTCAGGTCCCGGCCAGCGCAGCCTGGTAGCTGGCCAGCGTGGCATCAGCGAACGTCTGCAGGCCGAACTCACGCTCTGCGTGGCGACGCGCCGCCCGACCGTGTTCCGCCAGCGTATCGCGCTGCTCATACAACGCCTGCAGTTGTGCGGCGATGGCGTCGATGTTGCGGGTGGCCACAACCCAGCCATCGACACCCTGTTCAATGTTTTCCGGCAGGCCCGCGTAGTCGCTGACCAGCATCGGCTTGGCGCTGGCCATCATCTCGCGGCAGGCGAAGGAGATTGTCTCGACATCGTGGGAAAGCACGAAGCCGACATCACCGGCGGCGATCAACACGCGGGTATCGGCCAGCAGGCCGGTGAAGTGCACCTGCGCAGCGACTTCCCCCAGGGCCTGCACCTGTTCGCGCTGCTGCGGGCTGGGCAGATGGCCGGCCACCGCCATGTGCACGTGCGGGCGGATCGCATCGGGCAGGCGCGCGATGGCCCGGCCCAGGTCGATCCAGCCCTTGTAATCGTCGGTGCCGGCATTGCTGACCAGCACCAGCGCCTGCGGATCCTGCGTCCATTGCTGGCGCAGCGCGTGGCCGCTTCCGGAGGGCAGCGGCGAGTAGCGCTCCAGATCGACACCATTGCGCACCACATCGATCGGGCAGCGCCGGTACGGGCCCTGCTGCAGCAGGCGCTTGGTGTCGGCCGATACCGCGATCACGCGATCGGTTGCCCAGCGTGCACGCAGCGCATTGCCGAAGGTGCCGGTCGGCTTGCTGTTGTGCTTGGTCAGCACGATCGGCGGGTGGCGCATGCCGAGCAGGCCCTGCATCACGAAGCGGTGGTCGCGTGCGCCATTGACGTGGATCAGGTCGATGCCTTCATCGCGGACCAGCCGGCGCAGCGCGCGCTGTTCGGCCAGCTGCTGCGGCAGGGTGGGCAGGCCGCTGCCGAAGGCCAGTGGCAGCGTGCTGGCGATGCTCTCGTCGGCCACGGTCCGCAGCAGGCGGCTGTCGGCCGGTGCAGCGACATGCAGCGTGTGCTGGCCATGCAGCGCACGCGCCAGCGAGACGATGTACGTGGTGTGGCCGCCACCGTCGCCGTAGTGGAAGTTGGTGTACAGGATTTTCATGGGGGAGTCTTCAGGCAACGCGCGGGCAGTGTGACACAGCAGGCTCAGGGCCGGTCCGGGCGGACCGCCGGGTCGGCCACGGCCTGACCGTTGCCCAGCATCCACAGCATGATGGTCTTCTGGCGCACGTAATTGGCGCGAACATAGGCGTAGACCAGGCCATGCCAGCCGTCGCGGAAGCCGCCGCGGAACAGGAAGCCGCGCCAGAACCGCCAGGCGGGCGCCAGCACCAGCTTGCCCAGGGTGGCGCGCTTGCCGCGTGCGAATTCGTGCTCGGCCATCATCCGCGCGTACTTCTCGGTCTTGGCCAGCTGCTGCTGCAATGAGCGGTAGGGGTAGTGGATCAGGTCGCCCTGCAGGGTGCCGACGCTGCCGTCGACACTGGCCGCCTCGTGGATCTCGCGCTTGCCGCGCCAGCCCCCCTTGCGGCGGTCGAACAGGCGCATCACCCGGTCCGGGTAGGCGTTGCCATGGCGCAGGAACCTGCCGAAGTACTCCGACAGGCGGGCGAAGCGGTAGCCAGCATGGCCGGTGAAGCCACCGTCACGGGCCTGTTCGATGGCCGCGCGCAGTTCCGGGCTGATGCGCTCGTCGGCGTCCAGGCACAGCACCCAGTCGTGCGCCGCCTGTTCTACGCAGAACGCCTTCTGGCTGCGGAAACCCTCGAACGGGCGCTGCAGCACCCGGGCGCCGGCGGCCTCGGCGATGGCCACGGTGGCATCGGTGGAATACGAGTCCACCACCACGATCTCGTCGCAGAAGGACAGCGAGGCCAGGCAGTCGCCGATGCGCCCAGCCTCGTTGAACGCGATAATGCATGCCGAGATGCGAGGCCGTTCGATGGGAGCGGTCGTGGAGGACATGATGGCCGGGTACCTGTTGTTTGCGACGGAGCGTTATGCGCTGCCTATTCTCGCCCCGTTGGCGCAGGCCTTGCACGCCTCCGGGCAGGAGGTGGCAGCCTGGTTCGAGGACGGCGCCGCGGGCAGTGCCCTGCCGGGGGTGCCCAACATCGGCCTGAAGCAGGCCCTGGCGATGCGTCCGCGAGCGGTGTTCAGCGCGGCCAACTGGGTGCCGACCTTCATTTCGGGGGCCAAGGTGCAGCTGTTCCACGGCTTCAATGTGGAGAAGCGGGACAGCGCGCGTGGCCACTTCCGGGTGCGCGGCATGTTCGACCTGTACTGCACCCAGGGCCCGGCGACCACCGCGCCGTTCCGCGAGATCGCAAGCCAGCAGGGCCACTTCGCGGTGGCAGAGACCGGCTGGCCGAAGCTGGACCCGCTGTTCCGCGACGATGGCGGCGAGAGCGCTGCGCTGCGCGCGCCGGCAGATGGGCGCCCGGTGATCCTGTTTGGCTCGACTTTCACCGAGCGACTCAGTGCGGCCCCCCACCTGCATGCGCAGATCGCTGCCGACATCGCCGCCGGTGAGCGCTACTGGCTGCTGACCCTGCACCCCAAGTGCCCGCCGGAGCTGTTCGAGCGCTACCGTGCGCTGGCCGGTGCCAATGCCCGTTTCATCGAGCCTGAGCAGGTGATGGCCGCGCAGCGTGCTGCGGATGTGCTGGTGTCGGATACCTCGTCGATCGTTTCGGAGTTCATCGTCCAGCACAAGCCGGTGGTGACCTTCCGCAACCGCGTGCCCAAGCCGCACATGATCGACTTCGACGATGCGGCGCAGCTGCCGGCAATGCTGCAGCGTGCGCTGCATCCGGACGCCGCGCTGCAGGCGGAGATCGTGCGCTACGCCGATACCATCCACCCGTATCGCGATGGCCTGTCCAGCGAGCGGGTGATCACCGCCACCGAGGATTTCCTGGCTGGCGAAATGGGCGCGCTGCGCCGCAAGCCGTTCGGCACCTGGCTGCGCGATCTGCAGATCCGCAAGGACCTGGGTTATTGGGGCCGGTCGCAGCGTTGAGGTAGTGCCGGCCGCTGGCCGGCAACCCGGGAGATGTCTGCAATTGCCGGCCAGCGGCCGGCACTACCTGCTACATGTCCGGAATCCGACCCTGCCATCACCAGCGCAGCTTGCGCCGTGCCAGCGCCGCAGCCAACTGCTCCATCACCTGCTGCGCCTGCGCGCGCGGCAGATGGTGCAGGGTCAGCGCCACATCACCATGTGCGCCGGCGGTATCCAGCTGCAGGCTGCTGGTGCCCAGCAGCTTGTCCAGCGGCGAACGCTGCAGGCGAAGGCCCTGCACCTTGTCCAGTTCGGCCCAGCGCCACCAGCGCTTCCACCAGCCGCCGCGCACCGCGACGTATTGATCGTCCAGGTACCAGCCCATGCGCGCCATCTGCCGGTGCGCGACCAGCAGTGCCACCGGCAGCCAGGCCAGCACGACCAGGCCCCAGGGCCCCCAGCGCCAGTACCCGACCGCGGCCAGCAGGGGCACCAGCAGCAGCGCGCCCAGGCACAACCGCCACCAGCCACGCTGCGGAATGGCGTGCCATTGCAGCGGCGGCCACTGCAGCTGCGGCAGCAGGTGCTGCACCAGCTGCTCACAACGCCTACTGGACGCCAGCGGCGCAAGTTCGCGCAGGGCGCGGTCCTCATCGCGAGACGGCCCACCAGCGGCGCTGTCGATGCGCAGCTGGCGCAGGCCGAACCAACGATGCAGGGTGCTTTCGCGCAGCGTCCAGGCCTGGATGCGACGCCGTGCCACGCTGCTGCGGGTGCGGCTGAGCAGTCCGGCCGATACGGTCAGGCGGCGCTCCTGCTCACTGAGGGTGAAGCCGTGGTAGCGCAGCAGGGTCAGCACCACCGACAGCGCACGCAGTCCCAGCCAGCCCAGCAGCAAGGCCGCGGCCAGCAGCAGGAAGGCGCCGGCCACGCCGGGGTGCAGGTGGCTTGCATAGCCGAAGGCCTCGCGGCCGCCGCGCTGGAGGGCGTCGTCCATCACCGGCCGCGGCACGGTCTGGAACAGCACGCCGAACGCGGCGATCGCCAGCGCCCAGCCGCGGTTGGAGAGAAGGCCCATGCGCACCACGTCCCAGCTCGACAGGCGCAGCAGCACATGTTCGCTGTCAGCGTCGGCCACCTGCCCGAATGTGGTCACGTCGCCGGCCTGCGGTGCTTGTCCGCGCTGGCGCACCAGCCGTTCCAAGGCCAGTGCCTGGTCCAGCTTCAGTACCCGCATCTCCGCTTCCGGACGCACGCCGCCAGCCGATTCCAGGCGCAGCTCGGCCACGCCGAACAGGCGATGCAGCGGGTTCTGCCGCACTTCCACGTTGTGGATGCGGGCGAATGGAATTTCCCGCCGGTTGCGCGCCAGCAGGCCGCTGCGCACGGTGATCGCATCGCTGCCGATGCGGTAGCGATAGCTGAGGTACTGCAGCACCGATACCAGCACCAGCACGGCAATTGCCGACAGTGGAATGAGCTGGGCCCACATCGGATCGCGGTCACCGCGCTGGCCGAACACCAGGAGCGCCACCAGCGGCAGGAAGTAGTGGCGCAGCTGCATCAGCAGCACGAACAGCCACGACCACGGGTGCAGGCGATGATCCTCGCCACCGTTGGGCAGCGACGCGGGCAGGGGTGGCGGCTGGCTCACAGGGCGTCGGCGTCCTGGTCGAGCTGGTGCGAGAGGGTGTCGCGCAGGCGCTCGGCATCGGCCTCGTCCAGGCCGCTCACGGTGACCGCGCTCATGCGGGTACCGGCGGTGTGCACGATCAGCGTGGCCAACCCGGCACGGCGTTCCAGCGGACCGCGGCGCAGGTCCAGGTGCTGTACGCGCGAAATGGGAATGCGCGTTTCCAGCTGCCACATCAGATCGCGGCGCAGGCCCAGTCCCTGCGCATCCAGGCGCCAGCGGGTGCGGGTCAGGCGCCGGCGGCCGAGCCAAGCGCCGAAGGCGATGCCCACCAGCAGCCCGACCACGGCGCCCCACAGGCCGGCGGGCAGATCGAAGAACCACCAGGCCGCTGCGAGCGGAAGGCCCGGCACGAACAGGCCGCCGAATGCGCCTTCCAGTGCTGCCAGGCGCGCGGCGCGTGCTGGCAGCGCCTGCCAGTCAGAGGTGAGCGGTGCAGGTATCGAGGCTTCGGTCACGCGGGCTCCGTCAGGCAGCAGGGCAGGCGATGGCGGCGACGACCGCACCGCGCAGACGGTAGCAGGTCGGCCGTATTACTGGGCAGCCTGGATCAGCGCGTCGACATCGAGCATGTGACCGGCGCGGTCGGCCTTGGTGCGCAGGTAATGCTCGTTCTCGGCGGTGATCTCGCCGGTGACCGGGATGCAGTCCAGCACCTCGATGCCGGCATTGCGCAGGCGTTGCGCCTTGGTCGGATTGTTGCTGAGCAGGGCCACGCGCGCGATGCCCAGGCCACGCAGCATCGCCACCGCGCTGCCGTAGCGGCGCTCGTCGGCACCAAAGCCCAGCTGTGCATCGGCATCGATGGTGTCCAGGCCGTCGTGCTGGTAGCCGTAAGCACGCATCTTCGCGGCGATGCCGGTGCCACGGCCTTCCTGGTCCAGGTACAGCAGTACGCCGCCACCCAGTTCCTTCAGCTTGCGCAGGCCACGCCGCAGCTGATCGCCGCAGTCGCACTTGAGTGAACCGAACAGGTCGCCGGTCAGGCACGAGGAATGCACCCGCACCGGTACCACGGCTGACAGGTCCGGTTCGCCGACGATGATCGCCACCTGGTCGCGCTGGGCCACGCCACCGCGGAACACCGCGAAGGTAGTCATGCCGACGTCGCGCAGCGGCACCGGTGAACGCGCCACCAGCTCGTAATCGTGGGCGGCATGCGCCGCGCCTTCAGCCAGGTCGCACAGCGCCACTTCGGCGGCACCGTCGAAGGTGCGGTCATCGACGTCCAGGCGCACCGCCACCATCGCCGGCAGCAGCAGGCCAAGGCGGGCCAGTTCCACTGCGCCGGCATCGAAGGCGTCACCGGCGCTCCAGCCGTCCGGCATCGGGCCCGGCTCGCGCAGGTAGCCCAGCGAGGGCAGGGCATCGAAGGCGACACCGGCCAGCGGCAGGCGCGCGCCCTCCGCGGCCTCCACCCCGAGCACGCGGGCGCGGGTGGCGGTCAGGAACAGGTAGTGGCGCTCGCGCGCGGCAGTGGCGAAGGCCGCGAAACTGCTGGCGGTGGCGCTGTCCAGCGCGATCACCGCCAGGCGCTGGCCCTGGCCATCATGGAGCAGGACCGGGCGACCGGCGCGCAGTTCGGCCACCGCGCGCTCGCAGCGGATCTCGGCCGGATCGCCGAACAGGGAAGAAGCAGACATGGCAGGACCGGGGGAGGCAGACATCGGTGTCTCTATGGGGGCGCCAGCGTCGTATTCAACGTGCTGCGGCGGTCTGTCGCAGGCCGGCGGGAGCGGCTTTCAGTGTGGATGCTCTTCGGTCGCATACGGGTCTTCCTCGTCGCTACCCGGTGGTCGCAGGGTATAGCGCTTGTAGGTCCACTGATACTGCGCCGGGTCGCGGCGGGCGATCCGCTCTATGCCGGCGTTGAGCGCGGTGGCGGCCACCTGCGGGTCCGGGTCGGCCACGGACGGGTCGGTCGGCTCGATGTGCAGCGCGAATTCCATGTCCGGGCCGATCCGCTCGCACCAGCCGTACAGCACGGTGGCCCCCGTGCGTTCGGCCAGGCGGTTGACCAGGGTCATGGTCAGTGCCTGCACGCCGAAGAATGGCACGAACACGCCATCGCCGGCCTTGGGCTGCTGGTCGGGCAGGATGCCGGTGGCACCGCCGTCCTTGAGTACCTTGAACAGCTGGCGCACGGCCGGGCCTTCGGCGCGCACCTGCTGCACGTTCTGGCCGCCGCGCACGATCTGCAGGAAGGCGTCGCTGGCCTCGTCCTCCGGCGGCTTGTAGACGATGGCGATCTGCCCGCGCGAGGCCAGCCATTGGTTCAACAGCTCCCAGTTGCCGAAGTGCGGCGCGGCCACGATCACGCCCTTGCCACTGGCCAGCGCCGCGTCGTACAGGGCTTCGCCGTGGCGCTGCTTCAGGTGCAGGCGCAGGTTGTCGGCGGGTTCCTGGCTCCACAGGCGCAGGGTCTCGATGGCCTGCAGGGCGGTGGAGCGCAGCAGCTCGCGGTGCAGGCGGTCGCGTGCGGCGCCGTCCAGTTCTGGATAGGCCAGTTCCAGGTTGCGCCGGGTGACGCGGCTCTCGCGGGCGTTGAGATTGATCCACGCCCACGCCAGGCCGCGCGCGAATCCCCGCAGCAGCGGCCAGGGCAGGCGGGCGAACAGGGTGGTGGCGCGGTAGACCAGCCGGGCTTTGCGTTGCGGATTCATCGGCGCCAGTTTAGCCAAGGGCGCTGCTATCGTGGCCGGCCCGTTCATTGGAAGCCCGCAGATGCTCGTCCTGATCCAACGTGTCAGCCAGGCCGCCGTCCATGTCGATGACGAAGCGGTGGGGCAGATCGGCCCCGGCCTACTGGCGCTGGTGGGGATGGAGCCGGGCGATACCGAAGCCCAGCTGCAGCGGATGGCCGAGCGCCTGCTGGGCTACCGGGTGTTCGCCGACGAGGCCGGAAAGATGAACAGATCATTGCGCGACACCGGTGGCGGGCTGCTGCTGGTCAGTCAGTTCACCCTGGCCGCAGATACCCGTTCGGGCATGCGCCCGAGTTTCACCAGCGCCGCTCCGCCGGCAGAGGCTGAACAGGGGTTCAATCGATTTGTCGAGATCTGTCGTGAAAATCACGCGCCGGGGGTGGAAACGGGCCGATTTGGTGCCCATATGGTCGTCAGCCTGGTCAATGACGGTCCCGTGACCTTCCTTCTCAGGCCCTGAGCCTGCGGGACCACCGCCCGGCAGGCGGGGCCCCGGGCTGGTATAATGCTACGTTCCCTATTTCCCCCTAGCCGGTGGCGCGAGCACTACATGGCCAACGAACGTCCTGCCCAATCCGAAATCAAGCAACTGATCAGCAAGGGCCTGGAACAGGGCTACCTGACCTACGCCGAAGTCAATGACCATCTGCCGGACGACATGGTCGACCCGGAACAGATCGAAGACATCATCGGCATGATCAACGGCATGGGCATTGATGTCCATGAAGTTGCGCCGGATGTCGAAACCCTGCTTCTCAATGACGGCAACACCGGTAACCGCGAAGTCGATGACACCGCGGCCGAAGAAGCTGCCGCCGCGCTGAGCGCACTCGACACCGAAGGTGGCCGTACCACCGACCCGGTGCGCATGTACATGCGCGAAATGGGCACCGTCGAGCTGCTGACCCGCGAAGGCGAAATCGCCATCGCCAAGCGCATCGAGGAAGGCCTTTCGCAGGTGCAGGCCGCACTGGGCCAGTTCCCGGTGTCGGTCGAATCGCTGTTGAACGATTACGAAGCCCACAAGGAAGGCAAGAAGCGCCTGGCCGAAGTGATCGTCGGCTTCAACGACCTGGCTGAAGAAGTGGCCGCCCCGGCCGCGCCCGCTGCCTCCGATGACGGTGACGACGCCGACGCCGACGCTGACGAGGAAGAGGACGATGATGTCGAGGGCGGCGATGAAGAAGCCGCACCGACCGGTCCGGACCCGGAGGAAGTCGCCGCGCGCATGCAGGCGCTGAGCGATGCCTTCAATGCGTTCAAGAAGGCTGTGGCCAAGGGCGACAAGAAGAGCCTGCTGAAGCTCCGCGAGGAGATGTCGGCGGTGTTCGTCACCCTGAAGCTGCCGCTGCCGCTGACCGACGTGCTGACCAAGCAGCTGCGCGACACCATGGCCGGCATCAAGGCCCATGAGCGCCGCGTGCTGAACCTGGCGACCGTCACCGCACGCATGCCGCGCAAGGATTTCATCCGTTCCTGGGAAGGCAACCAGACCAACCTGGAGTGGGTGGAAGACGCACTGAAGCGCAAGCAGAAGTGGTCATCGGCCCACTGCACGGTATCGACATCCTCGCTTGTCCGGCGATGCTACGGCATCCCGGCCGACGGATCACTCGCCCGCTCGCCGGCCTCGTTCCCCGTCCCGTGGGGAGAACGGGGAAAGCTATTCCCGAACCTGGAAAAATCCAGACGCCGACCAACGAATTGCGCGTGATCGTATCGCGTCGGGATTCAGCTGGGATGGCCGCGCCAGCGCCGCCAGGCCACCGGCAGCAGCGCCAGGGCGCCGAGGCCGAGCAGGGTGGCGACGAGCTGCGGCGTGACGATCGCCCGCAGCGACAGGGCGGCGTCGCAGGCGATGCCGCCGGCCACGAGGCAGGCTTCCTTCGCCGCCTGGTGGGCCGCCACGACGGTCTCCACCCCCGCACCCGCCGAGGCGTAGATGAAGGCGCCGGGGCTGATGCCGATGAGGGTGGCGAGCGCGAAGGTGCGCAGCCGCACGCCGAAGATCGCGGGCGCCAGGTTGGTCATCCAGAACGGGAAGACCGGCAGGAGCCGCAGCACCATCACGTAGGAGAAGGCGTCGCGGCGAAACCCTTCCGCGAGGCGGCCGAGCCGCGAGCCGGCGCGTCGCAGCAGCACCTCGCCGGCCGCGGTGCGGCCGATCGAGAACACGATGACGGCCCCGGTGGTCGCGGCGGCGATCGACACCAGGGCGCCGAAGACCGGCCCGAACAGGAAGCCGCTGCCGAAAGCCATGCTGTCGATGGCCGCCTTGAAGGCCATGCCGCGTCCCCGCAATCCCGTCGGTCGAAGAGCGGCCGCCAGGCAGGGCGGCCATTGCCGCCCGGCCAGCCCCGCAGGGCCGCCCGGGCGAAGTCA